>OGHK01002216.1_pt1 | contig 14133 bp, 10 predicted proteins | sample 1571411 | NCBI WGS metagenome assembly OGHK01 (sample SAMEA2582043, study PRJEB24529) | metagenome | biome: Human gut stool | place: China | collected 2011 | reverse complement strand
GTATCTAAACTCTACCTTAAGAAGGAAGGCATCAAGTATGTATTCTACCAAGACATTTTCCGCCTACCCGACATGAAGGTAGCCATCAAAGCAACCGTAGAATCGGTTTGTGTAGTAAACGGCAGATTGGGTGACAGTGCTCTGTTTGACGAGACTTTCGCACCCTATCTGAACAAACAATGAAAGACGAACAACTATATTCCATAGCCCTGACCCGCATTCCGGGCCTGGGGCTAATCGGCATCCATAAATTGGTCGACGCATTGGGAAGTGCCACTGCCGTATTCCGCAACCGGAAAGACCTTTGCGAACTGGTTCCCGGTATTTCTCCCAAACAGATAAAAGCTTTGGATTGTCCTGAAGCGTTCCGTCGTGCCGAAGAAGAGCTTCTTTTTACCGAAACGAACCGCATCCGTTGTCTGACACTGACCGATGAGGACTATCCTTCACGGCTGCGTGAATGTGATGACGCTCCCCTTGTGCTCTACTATCGGGGAAACGCTGATCTGAATGCTTTGAAAATAATCAATATCGTGGGTACACGCCATGCCACTGCCTACGGTCAGGATATCTGTATCCGATTCTTGGAAGAATTAGCCGCAATGCTCCCGGAAGTACTTGTCGTCAGCGGATTGGCCTACGGCATAGATATTCATGCTCACCGCGCTGCATTGGCAAACCACCTCAATACAATTGGAGTATTGGCACATGGTCTGGACCGCATTTATCCTTCTGCTCATCGTAAAACGGCAATAGAAATGCTGAAACAGGGAGGACTGTTAACTGAGTTTATGAGTGGGACAAACCCCGACCGACAGAACTTTGTCAGGCGAAACCGCATCGTGGCAGGGATGAGCGATGCCACTATTGTTGTTGAGTCTGCCGACAAAGGAGGCGCACTGATTACAGCCGGCGTTGCCGGAAGTTATCATCGGGATTGTTTCGCCTTTCCCGGACGGATAAATGATGAATTCTCCGCCGGATGCAACCAACTGATAAAAAGCAATCAGGCTGCCCTAATCTTATCAGCCAAAGATTTTGTAGAAACCATGGGATGGAGTGAAGATAAAGAAAAAACATCATCCACACCCCGGCAACGAGAACTGTTTCCCGACTTAAGCGAAGAAGAAGAAAAGGTGGTAGGGCTATTGAAAAGCAGACCCGACGGGTTGCAAATCAACACATTGGTGGTAGATACCAATATTCCTGTCAACCGAATGAGCGCCCTGCTCTTTGAACTAGAGATGAAAGGGGTACTACGGGTACTTGCCGGAGGAATATACCGTTTATTATAGCATAACCACCGCAGAGGCAGAAGTTTTTCTTCCCCCCCCTGCGGTGTTACTGTCTTCCATCAACAATTAAAGAACAATCTTATCTGATACCAATCTCTGCAAATCCCATTGTCTCGCCTTCATTCACCATCTTCACTGCTTTCAGCATTACATAACGTGCCTTTACAGGGGTGAAATAAACCGATTGCAATATCGGATTATGCTTGATATTAGAGAACTCGCCTTTAGTTACCACATTATTTATTGCATTGGCATCCGTACCTACAGATATCTCATAACCGGAAATTAAACCTTTATTATATTCACTTTGGTCGGGCAGATAATGGAAAGAAGCAACAGTCTGTTCCTCTCCCAAGTCAACAACTACCGTGTTACCATCTACAAAACACGTTGTAGTATCATCCTTATCTGCACACTTCTTAGCTTCCGCCTCATCTACACCGACTAATGTAAAAGGATAACTCTTTATATCCGCAACTGTATTGTCAAACGATACATCAGCAGTCTCTCCGGCATAATAGGCTTCTACATTATTAATACAGAGACAAGCACGGGCATCCGTAAAGTTCACACGAAGCTTATCGGTTGTTACTGTCTCAAAACGGAGCAAACGTTTATATCCCACTGTTGTCGTTTCTTCATTCAACTTCACCGGCAACCATTGACCATCCTTATTATATTCCACAACAAAAGATTTCACACGCTGTCCCAAAGGAATATATTCTTGCAGCATCATGCGGTTCACCTTCTCCTGTTGCGGCAAATCAAACTCTACGGTTGCCGACACCACACCATCATTGGTAGCCCAATAAGTATCGTAATCATTATCCGTCATGGCCTTAGCTGTATATTTCCCTCCTCTCTCGTCAGAAACCTCAGCAACGACACCCGACAAAAGATTATGTGCCAATTGCTTCTGAATATTTTTATGGAAATCCACTGCATTAGCAGAGTCAACCGGATGAATCAATCCATTTCTGTCTACCGGAAAATTCAACAGCAAAGTTGCATTGTGACCCACACTGCGATAGTAGAGGTCTGTCAGCTGTTCTACTGTCTTCACACGATTATCTTCCTCCGGATGATAGAACCATCCCGGACGAATGGAAACATCACACTCTGCTGCCACCCATTGATTACCGTCAGCATGACCGTATTGCAATTCTCTATATTTAGGATAACCGGGATAAACCTCTCCGGCACGCAAGAATGACCAGTTAGTGGCTCCTGCAAATCCGTTCTCGTTTCCCACCCAACGGCAACCGGGACCTCCATCGGAGAAGACAACTGCCTGAGGCTGATATTTATCAATCATTTCATAAGCGCGGTCATACTGATAATAAGTCTTCCGGTCGATAGTACGTGAATCTTTCGCACCACCATACCAACCATCACCGCCATTGGCTCCGTCAAACCAAATTTCAAACACCGCACCATAATTAGTCAACAGTTCATGCAGTTGTTTATAGAAATAGTCCACATATTCCGGTGTGCCATAAATAGCCTGATTTCTATCCCATGGAGAAAGATAAACAGCGAATTTAATGCCATACTTTTTACATGCCTCCGACAACTCACGGACAATATCCCCTTTCCCATCTTTATAAGGAGTATTCCGAATACAATATTCAGTCAGTCCCGTCGGCCACAGGCAAAAACCGTCATGATGTTTGGCTGTAAGAATTACCCCTTTCATACCGGCAGCAACAAAAGTCTTCACCCACTGTTCGCAATCCAGCTTCGCAGGATTAAATGTTTTCGGATCAGAATCACCATATCCCCACTCACGGTCATTAAAAGTATTCAGACCGAAATGCACAAAAGCGTATGTTTCCATCTTTTGCCATTCCACTTGCTTGGCTTCGGGTATCGGAAGAATAGGTTCGGGAGCTTTTACAACCGACTCACAAGCACAAAGCAAGCTCAAGGCTGCACCAACACAAAAAAGATTAGCGTGTTTTTTCATAAAATTATAAATTAGTTAGCATATAATAATGCAAAGATAAACTTTTTTGGAGAAAAGAGAAGATTAAAAAAGAAAAGGAACAACGCCTTGCCCCCTTCCCGTTAATCTAAATTCAACACTTATTATAATAACTATGTTATTAACTATAGCATACATAGGGTTTTAAGATAATCCCATAAAATAGAAACATTTTGCTTTTTACAGACTAGAATGTCTACTTTGAGCATTTACAGCTTCAACCCTTCTTTATTGATAGCTGTGCAAAAAATGCACAGCTATATTATTCTTTTTTAGATATTACCAATTCGGATTCTGAACCAAATTAGGATTTAGCACCAGTTCATTAGTTGGCAACGGATATAACCATCTACGGTCATCATTACTCCATTTACGACCGGCATCATCAATAGCCTTTGACGGATACTGATACAGATAAATCGCTCCCTGATATTCTATAACAGGACGCCCTTTATCACCACCAAATGTAACATTGACTGCTTCGTATTCTTTTTCTACAGTCGGGGTAATCTTCAAGCCAAACATAGTTTTTGGATTTTCCATCAGTTTCATAGCATTCCAACGCTTCAAATCATCCAAACGATGATTTTCAGCCACTAATTCAATACGACGTTCACGACGAATCTCATACAACAAATTGGAAAGTTGATATCCGTAATTAACAGGAGCAGCATCGGCTACAGGATTCATAGTCAAATGAGCCATCTCTACACGGTCGCGCAACTTGTTGATAGTTTTATCAAGAATGCTTTGGCTGATATCTCCCAATTCCGCATGCGCTTCTGCGTTAATCAGTAATACTTCGGCATAACGATAAACGAACCAGTCATAGTACGTATTACGAGCTTCCGCCTGTTTGGTATTGGCTGAATGGTATTTAGTACACGGATAACCAGTTACACTTTTGCTGGCGCTACAGTCAGCTACCGGATTTTGACTCGGTTTTCCATTCTGTACTCTATAAGGCTTATGCTGATTATCAATCAACTGGTAAAGACGCGGATCACGACCCGAAATTTCAGCTTCTTGATTTTCATCTCCCTTATAACCTGAGTTTGTATTATAAATAGGAGTACCGTCTTTCATCAAGAATGATTCAATAAAATCTTTACTCAAACCTGTACCGTTTTCACCTACCTGACGTCCAACTTCATGAGTCAGCACTCCTTCTTCATAGAAACGACAGAGAATACCTTCTTTACAGTCCGACAAATCTTCCTGTACGAACAAATTAGCATAATACAGCGGATAGCCTTCGTAAGCTACCGTTGCAGCTCCTGCATCCGAAGCCTTTACAATGTCATAATTTCCACTATTCATCATAGTTTCCGTCAAAGACACCGCTTTCTGTAACAACGTTTGTGAAGTCCATTCTGTAGTAGGTGTTTCATTATGATACTTCATGTAAGTTCCGAAGTACAGACAAATACGGGCCAACTGCGTGCGGGCAGCATCTTTATTAAGACGTCCCTTTTCAGAATCAGACTTTTCGGGTAACCACTGAATAGCAAATTCAAAATCTTCTATCACTTTACCCAATACAAAATCGCGACTATCCCGGGCTTTATAAAGTTCTTCCGTATCGCTAGTCTGCAAATCTTTATCATACCAAGGTACATCACCAAATTGCTTTATTTTGCTGTAATACAGCAAACCTCTCATGAAACGTATTTCAGCTACGTATTTATTAATTTCAGCTTCGGATCCTTCCACGGTTTGATAACGCTGCAAGAAATAGTTACAACTGCGGATATCATTCCAATACCATCCATTACTGCTTGATGCCGAGGCCGGTACTGTATATTCGTTAAACAAATAGCCACTATAATCTTTCGGTACAAAGTTGTCACTAGTATTGTCACCTGTAGCAGTCGGAGAAGCCAACAAACCATACAGACCATTGGCATAAAGTTTCAAATCGTTGGTTGTCGTCCAATACGTCTTGTCTGTAATAGAGTCTATAGGTGACAAATCGGTATAGTCACAAGAACTAAGAACGGCTCCAGCGAATAATGACACGAATAATATATTCTTTATTTTCATAATATAATTCCTTTAATAAATTAATTTTTAGAAGGTTAAATTCAAACCGACAGAAATCTTCTTGTTAATAGGATAAGTCATGTTATTCAATGTTTCCGGATCGTAAGAATCAATCAACGGAGTAAATGTCAACAAATTCTCTCCCTGTACAAACACTCTCAAACGAGATATTTTCACCTTCTCAGTGATACTGCGTGGAATAGTATATCCCAATACCACATTCTTCAGACGAAGATAAGCAGCATTTTGCAAATAACGAGTAGATACCTGATGGTTACCACCGTTCACACCGTAGTGATGCAGACGCGGGAAATAAGCATCGCGATTGTCTTCTGTCCAGTAATCAAGAGATGAAGTAAGCGGTGTACACCATTCATCAGTGAATCCCCAAAACTGAGAACCTCCTAACCAATAGTCTCTCTTACCAATACCTTGCCAGAACATTTCAAAATCAAACCCTTTGTAATCGAAACCGGCAGTAATACCATAAGAGTAACGTGGAGTGCTGTTACCTATAATCTTACGGTCACCAGAGTCATCCAACGTATTCTTTCCTATATCGATTTTCCCATCATTATTCAAGTCTTCGTATTTCACATCACCGGCACCCCAACTACCACCTGACAGATAAGATTGGTCTGCTGCTTTCGCATCCTCGTCACTTTGGAAAAGTCCATTAGAAACATAACCCCAGATTTCGTTCAGTTTTTCGCCCACATAGTGTGTACCAAGTAATTTAGTAGGATTAGAGAATTTGGTAATGCTAGCCTGATAATCAGACAATACACCTTTAATATGATAACCAAATCCATTACTCAGCCGGTCATTCCATTCCAATGAAACTTCCCAACCTACAGTTTTCATGTCAGCAGCATTTTCTTGCGGAACAGAAGTTCCCAAAACAGCCGGCAAAGCCTGTCCTGCCGTAAGCATGTCTTTTGTATTACGACGATACCAGTCAAAGCTAGTATTCAAGCGTCCACCAAAGAAAGAAGCATCAAAACCAAAGTCTATCTGGTTTACAGTTTCCCAAGTAAATGAAGCACTCACCAATCCGGGAACAGATACAGCCACAGGGCGAGTTCCGTTAAGCAATGCACCATATTTTGTATTGATTCCATAAGTAGCCAAATAAGGGAAGTTACCATAGCGGCTTTCGTCCAATGCCTGATTACCTAATGAACCGTAAGAAGCACGAAGCTTAAAGTTGTCAAACCATCCTCTAATCGGTTCCCAAAATTTTTCTTCGGACACACGCCAAGCTACTGAAGCTGATGGAAAAAATGCGTAGCGATCACCATGTGGGAATTTAGAAGAACCATCGTAACGTCCGTTCAGTTCCAACAAATACTTGCCCTTATAATCATAGTTAATACGAGCAAAGAAACCGTTCACAGACCAATGAGTTTCCGAACCGTTCATCGCCATGTCACCATAAGCCAGATTCAGCGAAGGATTGGAAGAATCAATCAAATTCTTACGTCCTGCATAGTGATATTTCTTATGTTTATTTTCCTGATTATAACCTACCATTACCTTAAAATTATGTTTCTCCTTCAAAGAGAAAGTATATTCAGCAAAGGCATTGAAAGCATTGTAATAATCATCATTGTTGGTTACAGTCACACTGCTTGGATTAGTCCACGGATAATAGTTCTCTGTACCCGGAACAGCCGTATAATCATAGAAGTTCTGTACATGCTGATTAGATGACTTACCATAGAAATTCCATGTATAATCTGCATTGATTACCAAGCCTTTGATAGGAGTAATTTTCACAGCACCGGTCATCCACAAATCATTCTGCTTGTACTGTGCATTACCACCTTGTTCCATAATGGCTACAGGATTGGTGTAGCTGCCTTGTCCGGCGTAATGTCCATCCGGATGTTTTACTGGCATCAGCGGGCTCAAGTCACCCTTCATCATACCCGAATAAGAAGACAGCCCTGAATAAGCGGTAGAGTTCATAGCTGTAGTACCACCGGTAGGGTGCAACTCATCGGTGTAAGTATGAGCAATCTTTGCCGATACATTCAACCATTTAGTGATATTGGATGAGATATTTACATTAGCATTATATTTATTGTACTTATCGTCTCCTGCTTTCAAAATACCACCTTGATCGTTCATACTTACAGATGCGTAGTAAGTAGTACGGTCATTACCACCGCTGATGTTGGCTGTATAGATTTGCGAGAAAGAAGTTTTATATAATTCGTCCCACCAATCGGTATTACCGCAATATCCGTATTTATACGTATCATAAGCTGTATCAAAGAATACCGGAGAATCGTATTTACCATTAAAGTAATCTTCGGCATACTGATAGACCTGCGATTTGAAATAATGACCGCTACCACCATCATTCTGATAAGCTTCATCCATCATAGTAAGATACTGCATAGAGTTTACATTGTGGAAAGTCAATGCCGGTGACTGCCAATAGCCCGTAGCTGATAAAGAAACAGTCGGTTTGTCTGATTTCTTACCTTTTTTGGTTGTAATCAAGATAACGCCATAAGCAGCACGAGCACCGTAGATAGAAGCAGAAGCCGCATCTTTCAATACTGAAATAGACTCGATATCATCCGGGTTTACCAAGTTGGCATCCATCTGTACATTATCCACCAATACCAATGGGCTACCACCATTCAATGACGTATTACCACGGATATTAAAACTGGAAGTAGCACCCGGAGCACCACCGTTGTTCATCGTGATATTCAAGTTGGGAACAACACCTTGCAATCCCTGTCCAATATTGGTAATAGGACGGTCTTGCAATACCTTCCCATCAACAGCAGCTACCGCACCGGACAAATTAGCTTTCTTCTGAGTACCATAACCCACTACTACAACTTCATCCAATACTTTTGTATCTTCCTTAAGAACAATAGTTAACGGTTGCCCATTCCATTTTACTTCCGTATTTTGATAACCCACAAAGGAAACAACCAATATACTTCCTTTAGTAACCCCTGATAATGAAAAGTCTCCATCGAGACCTGTAATTGTACCATTAGTGGTTCCTTTCACCACTACAGATGCCCCTATGACTGTTTCTCCCGTCGTATCTGTTACTACTCCGTTACAAACACCATTTTGCTGAATCTCTTTTACGCCAGCCGTTCCCCACTTGGGAACTGCATACGCTGTTCCTGCTGATATCGCAGAAAGGAGCAACAGCACTCCAACCGTTTTCATGTCTTTTAGCATAGTATTGTTTTTTTAAGGTAAATAAAAACTTCTAAAAAGAAGAGTTTCACAAATGTGTTTATCATATATCACTGCAAATATATACATTTATTGGCAGAATCAAATTTATTTTCATTATTTTTTTTATAATTCTCTAAAATTCTTATCCCCTTTGAAGAAACACACATCGAAAACACTTCAGCAAAAAGAGAACTCAATTTATTTTATATATTATCTCCAATGCCTGTCTGTAGAAAATGGATTAATAGAAAATTAGCAGGGAACATCATCTGTCTTCGCAATCTTGAACAGAAAGCAGTTTTTAGGAACAGCATAAATTTCATCGAGCAACTGTCAGTGTCTCTGTCCTGCCTGAATACACGACTTGGCAAAGCCTATTGTGATTACTTAATTACGGCTATGGTTAATATATATTTTGCTTTCATTAATAAAAGAAAGAGCTGCAGAAGCTTTTTATGCTGACGGAGTACTTCACAGTCAACTAGCACTGAAGTGATTATCTGTAAAACCAAGCAAATGTTTTCGCATCGTTTACCCATTTGCACCGCTTGTTCAAGAAGGAAAAGCCCAATATGGGCATTTCACAAACAGCCTATTTATAAACCAACAAACGGATATTTCGTTGTGAATGAATAAAATAAGCAAAGTATGTCAGAAAAAGGAATAAGAGTATGAGGTCATAAGTAGGTGCAACTATTCTGGGGCAGTTATTATTTTTAGGGATTTAACATATCAAGCAAATACTTGTCACCGGATGTTATTTCCTCCGGTTTTCAAATGCTGCATATGTTTTGAACTCTTTAAGTCGTTTCATTAACCGGAACAAGCATTTTCGTCCTTTCGATTATGCCTGCCTGTCCGTCGAATTACTACAGTCTCCCACAGTGGACTGTATAGTCCGCTACCGTAGATCGTACAGTCCGTTACAGTGGACTGTACGGTCTGCTGTGGAAGACTGTAATAATCTTCCGTTTAAAAGGACTTGGCTGAGCCTAAGAAACGGCTTATTCTTCCCTTTGTTTGTGATATGATATTTAAATCCCCAAGAGAACAATGTACCCCCTCATTCTTATACAATAAAGAACGGAAGGTTTTTAAGAACAAACGAAACTATCCCCACTAAAATTCTATTAATCCTAGAAAGTGGGTGTACATATAGTAGTTTTCAGATGGAAATAAAGAGATGGAGAACATGATTCATAAGTAATAAGATAGAAAGAGAAACTTATAAAAAAAGGAAAAGGAGCAACGCCTTGCTCCAACCTTTGTTAACCTTAAATCTAATACTATGAAAAAAATCACATAACAAATATAAGATTTCCCTTTATTCTCTCCAAATCTTTACTTCAAATCGGGCTTCCTTTTAGAATTATTTCACAGAATAAATCCGTTTTCGCACACAATATAACAATACGATAAAAAAGGAGTATCAAAATAAAGAATATGAAACATTTCACTAGCAACAAGTCCGAATAATAAACTTACCACCCGCTTTATTTCCACAATCTCCCCTCAAAACTTGCAAAATCCTTCCAATCGCTTCACAGACCCTTTCAACTCCCTAAATAGGGCGTTTAATAAGTTTTTTTTCAGATTATATCTTCTATATTTGCCTCATATAAAAAATGATTTATGGGAAAATGTACTACTATATTCAGCATATTCGTGCTTTTGTGCCTATTGCCCCCAAACATAGATGCACAGCCAATAGAGTACAAAAACCAAAAGGAGAATACCGGCAAGACAATACTTGCTGTAAAAAACAATTTATTGTACGACATAGCGTTAGCCCCTAACATCGAGATAGAAGTTCCCATAGGAAGACAATGGTCATTGAACGCCGAATATAAATGCCCCTGGTGGTCTGATAGCAACAAAGAAATTTGTTATCAATTGCTATCGGGCGGCATAGAAAGCCGGTTCTGGCTGGGCAACCGCGCCGGGCGCCGCCAATTGACGGGACATTTTATCGGGCTATACGCTGAAGGGGGCATTTACGACTTCCAATATAAAGGGGACGGTTATCAAGGGAAATATTATGGTGCAGCAGGATTCAGTTATGGGTATTCCCTTCCGGTATCACGACATCTGGCATTCGAATTCAGTCTGGGCATCGGATATCTGACAACAAAATACCGAAAATATACCCCGTACGAAGAATCACTAGTGTGGACAAGTAGCGGACAATACAACTTCATAGGCCCTACCAAAGCGAAAATCTCGCTTGTATGGTTGATAACGAAGAGGAGAGAAAGAATATGAAACGAGCACGCTATTTATTCCTTGTGCTTTTCTCCTCACTACCGGTAATGTGGGGGTGTAGCCGCCGCACGCTTTTAGATGATTATCCTGTCACAGGAATCAATATTTCGCTCAATTGGGAAGGGGTGACCGATCATTTGCCGGAAGGCGTCAGGGTTATTTTTTATCCGAAAGACGACCAAGGAAGAAAGATAGATACTTATCTGCCGGTAAAAGGCGGAGAGGTAAAAGTGCCTCCGGGACACTATTCGGCTGTAATTTACAATTATGATACCGAAGTGGTGCAAGTAAAAGACGAAGGAAGTTATGAAACAATAATGGCGTGCACCGGAAATTGTACAGGGCTGGGCATCAGTGAAACAGAAAACATGGTATGGGGACCGGATGCTTTTTATATGCTGTCTCTGAATGATGTGGAAGTCGGGAAAGAGAATGAATTGCCTATGCTGGAGGTGAAACTCAAAGCTGTGGTAACGACTTACACTTTCGCCATAAAGACAGAAGGATTAAAAAATGTCGCCTCCGTCATTGGCAGTGTTTCCGGAATGGCAGAATGTTATCACCTGGGTAAAGATGCAGGTGTATGCCGCTTTGCTCCCATTTATTGCGAAACCGGCAAAGGAGACGGAGTCATAAAAGGTAGTTTTACCTGTTTCGGTCATCCCAAGCTGACGCAAGCCAGAGCCGATATCGCCCGGTTTTTGGAACTGATTATAGTTAGGGTGGATGGTTCCAAACAAGAGGCGAAAGTAGAAATCACGGAAGCGGTGAAACCTCCCGATGACGGAGATGAGCCCGGAGAAGGAGACCATAATCCTCAACCTCCGGAAATAGAGATTAAGCTGCCGGAGGATGAAAAGATTGTGGTGGATGATGTGGAAGTTCCTCCTTCGGGAGGCGGAGGTATCGGTGGCAATGTTGATAATTGGGAGAATGAAGAGGATGTGATATTACCCGTTAATTAAAATATGAAACAAATGAATTTATTAACTTTAAAACATACGAATATGAAAAAGATTTTATTTGCGGCTGTAGCTGCATTAGCAATCACAAGTTGCTCACAAAATGAAGAAATTGATGCTCCGGCACAAAAGACACCGGTCAGTTTTAAAACTATTGTTAATAAATCAGCAAGAGCTACAGCCATGCTAGAAGCTGATTTCTCTGAATTTAAAGTATATGCTTATAATACAGGAACAGACAATATAGCAACTGCTACTGCAATAGGCACTACTTTTATAAATGGAGAAGAGGTAACAAAAGCGGCAGAAGGTGCGTGGGGCATGAGCACTACACATTATTGGCCGGTTTCAGACAATATCCAATTTTTTGCTTTTTCTCCTAAAGCAGCTATCAGTACTGATTTATGGAATGTTACAACAAAATACCCAAGTTTTACATATACCATCAAAGAGGTAGCATCTCAAGAAGATTTGCTTGTCGCCAGTGCCACTGATAAAACCAAGCCCACTACAGACCAAGCAATCGAACTTGCCTTTAGTCATATATTAACCCAAATCAACTTCTCTGCCAAACTGGTAAAGAACTTCGCATATACTATTACAGGAATTTCAATTAAAGGCGTTAATAATAAAAATACCTATAGTTATGACAGCGGATGGGGTACATCTGAAGGAACCGCCGATTATGCTTATGATGGTAATTGGAATGCTGTTCCTGAAGGTGATGATAATATTGCCAACCTCTCAAAGACAACTGATACAAAAATAACAAATGCCCTGATGCTTATGCCTCAGACTTTACCTTCTACCGCAAAAATCGAAATAACATATTCAGTTAAAGCTCCTGATAATACTACTATTACTTTTAATGGCACAAAAGAAGTTTCATTAAGCGGTACATGGGAAAAGAACAAGAATATCCGCTATATTCTCGAATTACCGACAGATGCCAAAGAGGTTAAGTTGACACCCAAAGTTAACACTTGGGAGAATGAAACCAATAACAATATCAACGATGTTAAAGATGTTACAAAATAAGACTTTTCAAGCTATATAAAGCTCTAAACGATTTCAAAGTATTGATAATACATTGAGGATCTAATAGAGCGGGGTGTGTCAAAACGTGGATAATGCTGTCGTTTAGTTCGTAGGGGCGAGGTTCGCTCGCCCGAAAACGGTTTGCTTTGTGTCTTCGGGCAGGTAAACCCTGCCCCTACAGCTGACAATTGGATAGGTCGGTTTAGTTTTGACACACTCCTTCCCCCCCATTCCTTTCGCTCCGCAATGAAAATAGCCTCCTCCTCGGAATCGATTTTCATTTGCGGAGCACTTTTATTCCTATCCCTACCTCATCTCCCCACCATAAACAATAACATTATTTCACCTTATTCATTGTAAATCAAATTATTTATTTTATTTTTGCCTGTACACAAACCAAAGCCCCCACTTTAATGCCTGATGTCTTTTGTGGAAACACGGACAAATGTCAAATGTGTCCAAAATCAGTGGAAAACGCAGTATTCCACGTCTTTCATAAGCAAGGATTCCATATCCCTGTCATAAGAAGTGAGTTCAATTTTATGCTCTTCATCCTGAAAGGAGAAATATTGGTAAATAGCGAAGAGTATGCAGGAACTACTGTCAAAACGGGAGAATTCATTTTACAACCTATCACCGCCAAAATTGAAATATTGGCAATGATAGATACGGAATGTATTTATTACCTCTTCAATCAACCGGAACTGTTTTGTGATAAACGTTACCACCATATTATGAATGACATCCCGGGACCTCTGATCAATACACCCTTAAAAATCGTCCCTGCACTGGAATATTTTCTGATATGTACCAATACGTACTTATCAGAACCCAAAATCTGCCGTGAACTCCTATCCCTAAAACGCAAAGAACTTGCTTTTATATTAGGACACTATTATACTGATTATGAGCTGGCATCCCTCATACACCCTCTTTCCCAATATACCACTTCATTCCAATACTTCGTCATTCAGAACTACAAAAAAGTAAAGACTGTAGAAGAATTTGCCCAACTGGGAGGTTATAGCCTTACCACTTTTCGTCGTATTTTTGATGCAATTTTCCATGTTCCCGTTCACGAATGGATGACCGAACAACGAAAAGAAAGCATTCTTTATCAGTTAAGGGACGACCGGTTATCTATTTCCGAAATCTGTTTCGGACACGGTTTTGAATCACTCTCCAATTTCTCCAACTTCTGTAAGAAGTACTTCGGAGACTCTCCGCGGAATCTCCGAAAAGAAAAAAGTGCCGAGATACAGAAGATATTGCAATAAAAAATGCCCCGCCAAAAGGCAGGGCACTCTCAAATATCAAGTAAAACTAACCG
>OGHK01002205.1_pt1 | contig 14177 bp, 15 predicted proteins | sample 1571411 | NCBI WGS metagenome assembly OGHK01 (sample SAMEA2582043, study PRJEB24529) | metagenome | biome: Human gut stool | place: China | collected 2011 | reverse complement strand
TCTTAAGTGCGGTCAAAAATATCAACGTTTTTGACCGCACTTTCTTTTCGACAAATTTAATTTGCGTTATCATGTTGCTCATCTAATGCGATAACTTTATGAATTATTCTAATGAAACCTACATTTCTTGAACTTCGTCACCTAAGAACCTTGCTTGCTTTAAAGGAAACAGGCAGTGTTTCAATGGCGGCAAAACGTGTTTATTTAACACAATCAGCACTCTCTCATCAAATTAAGTTAATGGAAGAGCAATTCGGTTTACCTCTGTTTGAGCGTAAAAGTAATCCATTGCGTTTTACTGCAGCAGGCGATCGTTTGATTCGTCTTGCCAATGAAATTCTTCCAAAAGTGGTTGATGCAGAACGTGAGCTCGCACGCGTAAAACACGGTGATGCAGGTCAGTTAAGAATTGCAGTAGAGTGTCATACCTGTTTCGACTGGTTAATGCCTGCGATGGATGAATTTCGTCAGCATTGGAGCTTGGTAGAATTGGATATTGTCTCGGGTTTCCACACTGATCCGGTTGGGTTGTTATTATCTCATCGTGCAGATTGGGCGATTGTGTCTGAAGTTGAACAAAATGATGATGTTTTATTTAAGCCGTTATTTTCTTATGAAATGGTGGGAATCTGTTCTAAAGATCATCCATTAGCCAATAAAGAGGTTTGGCAGGCGGAAGATTTTGCTGAAGAAACTTGGGTAACTTATCCCGTTCCTGATGATATGTTGGATTTATATCGCCAAGTGTTGAAACCGAAAGGCATTAATCCGCCACGTCGTACAACAGAGCTAACGATCGCTTTGATCCAGTTAGTAGCGAGTCGTCGAGGCATTGCTACCGTGCCTTATTGGGCGGCATTACCTTATTTAGAAAAAGGGTATGTGGTGGCGCGTAAAATTACAGAGGAAGGGTTGTACAGTAACCTCTATGCCGCGATTCGTAAAGAAGATGCTAATTTAGCTTATATCGAAGATTTCCATCAAACAGTAAAAGCACAAAGTTTTTCGACCTTACCAGGTTTGTCTGTTTTAGAATTGTAGTAGGTCAATATGTCAGAAGTAGTGACAGAAAATCCCATCAAAGCCGCAGCAAAAGCGACATTTCCTTACAGTATGCCAATGCTTGCCGGCTTTTTATTTTTAGGCATAGCATACGGCATTTACATGAAAGCACTTGGATTCGGTGTTTGGTTCCCAGTGGCAATGGCAGCACTCATTTATGCAGGCTCCGTTGAATTTATTGCGGCTGCTGCATTAGTTATGCCTTTTTCGCCTTTAAGTGTTGCGTTGGTTACGTTGATGGTCAGTGGTCGCCAAATTTTTTATGGTATTTCCATGTTAGAAAAATATGGTGCTCAACTAGGGAAAAAACGTTGGTATTTAATTAGTACCCTAGTAGATGAAAGTTTTTCCCTTAACTATATGGCGAAGATCCCCGATCATTTAGATAAAGGCTGGTATATGTTCTTTGTCAGTTTTTATCTCCATCTCTATTGGGTGGTAGGAGCCGGATTAGGTAATCTATTTGGCTCAATTATACCTTTTGATTTAAAAGGGGTAGAGTTTGGTATGACCGCACTTTTCCTGGTGATTTTTGCTGAAAACTGGCTCAAAGAGAAGTCTCATGAAAGCTCATTATTAGGTTTAGGTGTGGCTTTTGCATCGCTGTTAATTGTTGGGAAAGAACACTTTTTAGTGCCAACACTCATTAGTATTTGGATTCTGTTAACCGTAAGACGCCCGAAACTTTCATTTAAATTGGAGGCACTAAAATGACATTGATGGAACAAATTATCACCATTGTGATTTGTATTGTGTGCGTGCAATTTACCCGATTATTGCCTTTCTGGATCTTTCCCGCCAATCGTCCGATTCCGGAATATGTTCGTTATCTAGGTAAAGTACTACCTGCCGCGATGTTTGGGATGTTAGTGGTGTATTGCTATAAAAATGTGGATGTATTGAGTGGTTATCACGGCTTACCCGATTTCATTGCGGGTGCTTTAGTATTGGGGTTACATTTCTGGAAAAAGAATATGTTTCTTTCTATCTCGGCTGGCACAATTTTTTATATGTTTTTAGTGCAAAAAGTCTTTATCTAAGGGAATTTTGAGCGAAATAAAAATTTCTTTATATTGCAATCGGTTGCCTTTATTTCGCCTCTTTTCCTCAATTCCAAAATCTTTTATGATGCCGCCTCCAATCATTGTTGACGGAGAGATTTATGGAATTTAATTTCATTGAATTATTAGGTTATTTGGCAACATTCTTTGTGGCTGTGTCTTTTTTATTTAAATCGATTGTTCACTTGAGAGTTGTTAATGCAATTGGAGCGGTACTTTTTGTCGTTTACAGTTTGATCATCAAATCTTATCCAGTTGCGCTTCTAAACGCATTCTTAGTTTTCGTTAACTTATATCAACTTTATCGTTTGAAAAAAGAGCAGCCGGCATCAAAAGTGCTTAAATAATTGACCGCACTTTTCCACGATTTACCCCCATATTTGATATAAGGCAATCACCAGTGGCATAGTAAACATACAAAGCAGCGTTGTTACACCATAAATGGCGCTGGCTTTCTGTGGATTGTTGTTATAAATCACCGCCATTTGTGTCACAGTTGAAGCAGATGGGCTCGTGGTTGCTAAAAAGCTAATCAATACAATAATTTCGCCTTTTTCAGCCCAATGCACAAACCCAATCAGTTTTATTAATACCAATAATGCAATCGGAATAAGTAACAAGCGCAAAAGTGTGACTAAATAAATGCGTTTGGATGATACGATGCTCCGTAAAGGAATTGCAGCAATCAGCATACCCGCAACAAGCATGGCATTTGGGCCAATAAATAAGCCAATCGAAGAGAGTGTACCATTGATAATACTTGGTAATTTAATTTGAAAAGCAAATAAAAATGCTCCGACGAGAATTGACCAAATATTGATGTTTTTGGCAATCATCTTCAAGGATAAATTTCCTTTTCCTACAATAATCAAACGGCAATGCGTCCAAAATAGAAAGGTTTGCACTACAATGAAACAGCTAGCGTAAATGACCCATTCTTTGCCAAATAACGACATCACAATCGGAATAATTAAGTTACCAGAATTGGAATAAATGGAAGTGGCATGTTCAATAGGATCAAGGTTTAATAGGCGCTTTAACAGACTGCCAATAATAATCAGAATAACCTGAAGAAACACCGCCATAAGGAGTGAAAGCTGTAAACCTTGCAAGATTTCAGGCGTGTAATCAATTTGAAAGGCTTCAATCATCACCGCTGGACTAATGACATAAAGTCCAATAACGGAAAGCGTCTTGCTATCTTCAGATTTTAATAATTTTGATTTAACCAACCCATAACCAATAAGCACAATAAGTGTCAGTTCAATAATTTTAGTGCCGAGTAAAAATGTGATGTCCATAGTGAATATTGATGAGAGAAATTAATGCTATGAAAGAAGAAAAGGGCAAATAATTTGCCCTTTAAATTGATTGATATTATTCCCACTCAATTATCTTATTTCAAGTTAAGTTATTGATTTATAGTTAAATAAATCGGGCATTAAATCTATTATACCGTCAAAATTACCGTCAATTTGAAAAATTAAGTTTAATTGCCTAAAAAATGAACAGGTTGCTATTGAGGGGAATTTTAGAAAACATTTTTTTCTAAAAGATATGCACCTTATTCACCTGTAATTTTTATCTGAATAAAAAGCAAAAACTGCTTTTATAATCATTCGTTAAATAGTATCGTGTCTTAGATGTGAGTATTTAGTAGTTGTAAATTTGACGGAGAATATTGAACATGTTTGATGAAAGCAATAAATTGCTTACCAATGCAATAGACACAATAACGTTTCTTGAAGAATTGATTCCTAGTATTGGGAATGAAATGAATACTGTTCTAAAAGAGGCAATAGAACTTGCTAGAAATTTGAGTGAAGAAAATCAAGCAACTTTGCTAATAAAATATAGTGAGTATGGCAGCTATTACGAACAACTTGAATTGGCGAGAGGAATATATTCTCGATTAAAAGGTGAGCGTTTTGAACCGTTTCCAATGATTACTCTTACCGAGTTAATCGAGAATATTAAGCAAGAACAAGGTGGAGTGAATTAGTTTTTATTTCATAAAAAGCACCTTAAATTCTTCTATATCTTTAAAGTGTACATTTGTCTGAAAGCCCTGTTTCCGCTTGGTTCTTTTATATTCGAATGTACACTTATTTTGTTTTAGCCCTTGCTGCATCGCTTTAGCAAAAAATGGTAATGTAACTTTATAGGCTAAATTATTAGCTCTCAAAAAAGTTAAGTATGCAGAATAAAGTGTATTCTTCCAATTTTTACTGTTTGCATTTCCCACAAAAAGCCCATTGGTATCAGCAGTCGTTTGAAAATAGCTGCAAAATTCAGTAATAGGATCTGAAAGTTGCTTGATTTCCAAAGCTTCATTACTTCGTTTATGATCTAGTAAAATCTCTCTTGCTTTTAATGGATTATCTGAAAATAGACTAAGTAAATGCTGTATTATACTTGGCATTTCAGCCTTAATCTTTTGACTTATTTGTAAATCTCGTTCTTTGTCGGGTACAACACGAGAAAGATGAATAATCACACGCCTACGTTCAATTCCTCCACTTCTATCAATAAATTTAGTGGGTTCATTATTAACAATAAGGACGACAGCTCGGCAAATAATACTTATTGGATCTTTGTATTTGGGTTCGACACGGATAAGGTCTCCCCCTGTAATCGCTTTTAGCCCAGAACCTATTATTTTGTAACTAGGCTGGTCGGGACAAATAATAAGTAATTTATCTTTTATAGGGTAACGTTCTTTGGGATTATCAAGATTGTTAAGATTAAGAGAAATGACATTATCTAAGCCAACCATCTGCATGCAAATATCGGTTAATACGGATTTTCCTGTTGCACCTTCCCCTGTAATTTCAATAAAGAGCTGCCAGTCGTAGCGATTACTCAGAACCATATACAACAAGGCGAGTAAAACAGATTTTTTATTCTCATTGTTATCACAGGTAAAGTTTAGCCATCTATTAAAGTTGGGGCTTTCTTGCTGTTTATTTTGATAAGGAAAGGGAAGAACAGAAAAAAGCCAATTATCAGGGGTATGCTCCAATATTTCACCAGTTACTCGGTCAATGACTATATCAGAAAAACCGATTAAATCACGCTTAGATGTTTGCATAAGAGGAACATCGTATCTTAATAAGCTAAGATAATTATCTAGCTGTTTTTTAGTGTATTTGGCTTTAACCGTTTTAAGAAAGGCAATTAACCTAGAGGTTAATTGATATTCATCAATAGGTTTCCAAGTAGCTTGTTCATAACAATAAAATTGTTTGGTTTCTTTGTTATAAGAGTAGTGCTCCTTTGAATGTTCTAGAAAGAGTTTTGGAACATCAGCTTCATTAAATTTTACTGTGGCCTCAATTTCTGCAAATTGAACAGCCTGACCATCACGAATACGTTTAAGATAATCGCTTAAATTTTCTTTGATAGATAGAGTATCATCCAACAAAACCAACGTTGAAACATCAGAAAGGGTCGCAATACTTTGGCAAATCAATGAAATGTGTATATTGCTTAACTCACCAAGTTGGATCACTTTAGCTGCTCGTTTTTCTTGCCGTACAATCCGTAAATTTGGCAGTTTTTCTAGTTGCTCATCACCTAAGATGATAAATTTTTTGGTTTTATCTAAAGATAGACAATCAGAAAGCATTTCATGGTAGAGCTTATTCCATGCTAGCGTACCTGCTAGAATAAAAGTTTCATCAAAGGGATCTTTCAGTTGGTATTCATAAAAAGGGGCTTTTTGAATACTCATATTACCCCCTTGTAGATTTTTTTGATTCAATCCAGGCTAGAACTTCATTTAAAGAGTATCGAACGGAATATCTCCCAATCTTAATGGATTGAGGAAAATCTCCTGTTTTAGATAGTCGCCAAATAGAAGTACTAGATAAACCTGTCAGCTTTGATACTTCAGATTTACGAATAAATTTATCAGTAGGTTGAACGATTTGTTCCATAATAATTACCTGCAGTAAGTTGAACTAACTTGTAACGACTTGTTACAGCAGGAAAATTATAGAAAATATGCTTCAAAGTCATTGCAACAAGAAAAATAGTTTCGATTGCAATATTAAGTTATTGATTTTTGTTAATTTTATTATTTATGAACTTGTTCATTTCTGCAAAAATACCTTGCACTTTTCTTTCACCCATTAGTTTTAATTCTTCCACAATATAGGTCGTTAAACTCTCTTGAGTGTGTTTATGCTTTTCAAATTTACGTATTTTAGTCAGGACGGCACCAAATAAGCTAAATACTTCTTCAATTTCCTGTTCATCATAAGAGTCTTTATACAAAGCTATTCGATATTCCTTCAATAGATTATTTACGAATTTAGCTAATGCTATTACTGCAAATAAACCGAGGAGGCTAGCACAAGTAAAGGCTAAAATAGTGCCTAATATAGAGTTTTCTTGAGTGAGTAGTTGAATAACCACTATAGGAACTAAAATAAAATAACCAAGAAGAAAGTAAAAGAATTCTCTTTTTTGTTTAAGAGTTAATTTATTTTGAAAAAGTAGTGTAATCGGCTTTTTAGCAATCTTCTCATATTTTTCATCATTTAAGATTGTAATGTTCGCTTTGATACTCATATATTTTTTTCCAAAAATTTATTTTTTGCAAAAAAAAGGGCAAGTACACACAACGATATCGCTGTGGACTTGCAAGGGAATATCCCTTGACCCTTTATATTTAAGTAATATGAAGAGAAATTCTGAGGCTATATTTTATATAAATATTTTTCCAGTAAAAAGATTAAGAAAATCAAACTCTTTTTTCTTCATTTAGAACTTTTAAAATTTCGATTGCAATAGCATTTATTACTGGAACGGCAACAGAATTTCCGAATTGCTTATAACTTTGCGTATCACTTACAGGGATAATAAAGTTCTCTGGAAAACCTTGAAGTCTAGCTGCTTCTCTAGGAGTTAATTTTCTAGGGTTTTTACCTTTTTGCTCAATTAAAATTTCGCTGCCATCTTTATAATATCTAGCAGAAATCGTATTTGTATATGGACTATCTTCGTTAAATAAAGAATAACCGAATCCATTTCCCTTTTCTTTGTGCTCTATTTTTCTTCGTTGATGACCATTCCATAAATTATCAGAAATAGTGTATTTTGAATTTACATTCTTTTCTAAAATATCTCCAACTTTTGTTTCAATATGTGTAGCTACAGGAAACTTAAATGAGCTATAGTTTGGAACAAGTTTTTTATGAAAACCGACAATATATATTCTTTCTCGATTTTGGGGGACGCCAAAATCTTTTGCCTTAAATAAAGAATAGTAAACCTCGTAATCAAGATTTTTTAATGTGTTTAATATGGTTTTAAATGTTTTTCCTTTATCATGTGAAACTAAATTTCTAACATTTTCTAAAAGAAAACATTTTGGTTTTTTATCTGCTAGTATTCTAGCTATTTCAAAAAAGAGTGTACCTCTAGTATCTTCAAAACCTAGTTTTTTACCAGCTTGAGAAAAGGCTTGACAAGGAAAACCACCTACTAAAATATCGTGGTTAGGAATATCATTAGTAGAAATTTTTGTGATATCTCCATGAGGAGTTTCTCCAAAATTTGTTTCATATGTTTTTATTGAAAACTTGTCTATTTCACTGCTAAATACAACTTTAGTTTCTCCAGTTAAATGAAATCCTAGTCTTGTGCCACCTATACCTGAAAATAAGTCAATCATTTTCCATTTAGCTTTATTATTGGGAAAAGGTGTTTTTTCTGGAAATTCTAGAATTTGTTTTAGTTCTAAAGCTGATGGACTGCATTCTCCATTTTCCCATCTTCTTATTGTTCTATCTCCATACTTAGACATACCTACGGCATCAGCAAGTTCTTTTTGAGTCATATTTAGCTTTAATCTTTTTTCTTTAATTTGTCTAGCTACCGAAAGGTCTTCAGTTTGTGTCATAATAGGCATGGTTTTATCTCCGATTATATTAGATTTAGCAGGGTTAAACTGAGGACTATCTGTCCTTATTTTGACACTATTTTGCCATTTTTATAAATATATTTCAACAAAGGATAGCTTTGATAATGAAAAAAATAGATTTAGATGAATATAGAAGAAATATTCAAATTGAAAGAAATCGTGCATTTGAACAGCCATATGAATTAGTGTACAAGAATTTTATAAAACTGAAGTATGATGAACAAACAGAAGAATACTTTAAACAAAATGCAAGCAATATGATTGAAACTTTAAGACGTAGTTGTTGGGATGAATTTACTCCTATTGAGAAGAAATTTACCACCGATATGTTAAAAACATTGATAGATGAGAACTATGTAAATTCTTTGACATCAAGTGAAGCTATCACTTGGTTTGCTGAAGAGTTTCCAGAACATATATATGCATTAACGTTGTCAAATACTCAAAGTAGAAGGAGTAGAGCTGGTAAAGAATTCGAAGCTATTATTGAATTAATTTTATTAGGCGCAGGAATTCCATTTGATAGTCAAGGAAATATAGGGAAAAAAGAATTCTTGAAAAAAGGCTTAGGAAAAATGGTTGATGTCGTTTCTCCAGGTGTTATTGAATATATTATAAATAAAAGAAATGTTGTTTTAATTAGTGCTAAAACAACATTGAGAGAACGTTGGCAAGAAGTTCCAGAAGAGATGGGAAGAACTGGAGCAATGGAAATGTTTTTAGCTACTCTTGATGAAAATATTAGTAAAGAAGTATTAGATACCTTGTATGAAGCTAATATTCAAGTTACAACTACAAAGAGAATAAAAGAAGAGAGATATAAAGATAATAGTAGAGTGTTGTCTTTTGAGGATCTAATCAGTATATGTCTAGCGAATGTTGATAAATGGAAAGAGTTTAATTATACAGATGAGCATAAAGGATCTATACGCGATATGATAAAGAAACAAATAGATAAACATGAAGAGCATGTCTTTGTAAAAGGCTTCTATGAACAGAGATTAGAAATATAATTAAACTAACTTAAAGGCTATTAGGAATGAAACCTTATAGCCTCTTTATTTTAATAAGTAACTCAACACGCTAAATGAAAATATAAACAGAGAAAAAGTATATTCCTGCATGAAAGCTAATTTAATAGTTTTATTGAAAGGTTTTACGTGGGTATGTAATGCAAGGCTTCGCTTTTAATAAACTTGCCGATAGCATGATTGGATAACCTTTTGGGCTATGCTTTACTTCAATTTGATAGATATTTTCAAGGTTTCCACTTTCAGAAAAATCTATCAGATTGTCTCTTGCCGTGTAGCGGTAAGGATTTTTAGGTGATGTGAATAAGGTTATTCGATATTTCTTTTCTGTTTTTATATCTTTAAAAAAGCAATTTAAAGCACATTTTTGTCCCCAAGTTTTGAAAATGAGTTTAACAGTATGAAAGCCAACAGGGATGTTTCTTTTATAGCTTTCAGGCTCTAATCCCCAATCTACGGCTTCTTCATAATCTATAACACGCTCATCACCAATATCGACACCTTCTTCACCTTCGATAAATTCAATAAAATTGCTCATTTTGTTCCCCTATATTCTGATTTTACAGTTTGACTTTTGTACTATTTGTCGTTGTTCAAAAGTCTGTGCAATTGTTTTATTTGTGTTTGTAATGAGTTGTTGAGCTCTGCTAATTGTTCGTTCTGATTGTTTAATTCGTTGTTCAGACGTCGTAATTGCTCGTTTTCGGTCAGTAAAATATGCAAATTCTGTTCTAACTCTATTAAATAATCGCTCAATGTGCTGCTGAATTCGTTGAGCATATTCAATTCCTATTCTTTGTAGATCTCTAAAATGTAATTGCCATTTTGACTTTGAAAGATTCTCCCTTGTTCTTTCGGAATTTTCAGCTGCAGAATTGTTTCGTTCTCGAATAAATTCAATTTTGAAAGCTCTTTGGCTTGTAATCGGCTGTATATCAGACTGTGGTTCTGCAAAGCTGTTTGAGCCTTGTCTATCTTGTTGTTCAGATAAAATAGTGTAACGAGCAGGATACTCGGTAGCATTAGGCAAATTATGCTGATAATCAGGATTGGGCGAATTAACAAGCGGTTTAATTTCTGTATATTTTTGCTGATTAAATTTAATTCTTCGTTGAAATAATTGCTCAAATGTTGCTTGTGCTTGTTTAATTCGTTCTCCAGTTCTTGATTGATATATCGCTGTTTCTCGCCTAAACTCTTCTGCAAATTCGCCGTTAAATTCTCTATGTTCATAGATCGCTCCTGACAAACGGATATTTTTCTTTAGGGCTGGATGACTTATTGAAATAGATTTTTCTGTCTTTCGTTCAATCTTAAAGCCACTTTGTTTTAGTAATTCAATAATATCTTCTCGAGATGAAATATGTTGTTGAGCAATGCTATCGGCAATAAGTGCGGTTAGATTCTCCTTAATTTTGGATTGTTGCATATCTGTACTAAATTCAAACTTACAAAGTTGCCTTTTTGTTGGATCGTGCGGATCGCTAAGCTGATATTGGTAATTTTGTAACTGCATCCAACTATCAAATAAGTATTTATCATTACGATGAAAATAGGGTTGGTAGCGTTTACCAGTAGTTAATTCAACATTGGGAATAAAGAAATTGAGTTCTAAACGCCCTTTATCTCTATGCTCAATCCAGCTGATGTTAAATTGTTCGCTAGTAAGCCCTGCAAAGACCATTTCTTCAAATTTTTCCATTAACTCTAATTTACTTTTCTTAGGTAAGTCGGCTTCTTCAAAAGATAGGCAACCTACTGTATATTTATTTGAAAATGCTAAACTTTGAGCTAATTCCAAAGATAGTTCAGGGTTACCTTTTAGTACTGTTGCTAACTCCCGATTTCTATCTTTATCTAGCAAATAATCAATACTTGCTTTTGCACTGCCTTTCCCTTTATTTTTGAATATTTTTATCAGCATATTGAATTTCTAATAACTGATCTAAGTTAGCACGAATAAGAGCTAATTCAGCTATGATTTTTAGTACATCGATCTGATTTTGGGCTTTATTCTGAACGTTAATGTATTTAGCAATTTGATTAAGATTTCCATTCAAACGTCCAAGCCAAGTAAGTAAGTTTTTATCTGTGTAGTGAATAGGTTTTTTACTAATTTTTTTCCCAAGACATGTTTCACGGATCCAAGTAGCAAGTCGAGGGTAAAGACAATTTTCTAACAGTTGATGGTATTCATCTTCGCTTACTCGGATAATGATTTGCTTGGTTCGTTTATGCTGTTCGCTCATAGAATTAGACTAACTTTTTTATTTATTATAGCTATCTCTTTCTAAAAGAAAATAAGGTTAACCATATGATTTTAAATAGTAAATAAGTTGAAATAACTAGCGATAATTAGAAATGGAAAAATGTTAGTGAAGATGATGAATAGTCTATCGAAGGGTTATGTTGAGTAAATGATGTGTTATTACTGCAAAGTGAATAGGGTGAATAGTTAATGAGAAAATAAATATTAAGAATAAGAAAGCAAAAAATAGGTGGGTTTCCCCACCTAAATTATAAATCCTCGCCTCTAATCCAAGTATCGACCATATCAGCCCATTTCTGCATCATATCTCGACGTTGTTCTGCATATTCGGCTTTATTATAAACAGCTCGAACACCTTGCTGTTCATGTGCGAGTGCTTTTTCAATCCAATCAGTATTAAAGCCTTTTTCATTTAGTAATGTTGATGCTGTTCGGCGTAGATCATGAACGGTAAAAGGAGCAATATGAATGCCTTTTTTATTCATCAATTCAACGGTTTCAGTGATCACTCGGTTTAGTGAAGATAATGAGACAGGCTTTAAACGACTTGTTCGAGATGGAATAATAAATTCAGAGTTCTCACAATAAATTTTAAAGGCTATCAGAATCTCAAGTGATTGAGCAGATAAATAAACATTATGAGCTCTTCGAGCTTTCATTCTTTCACTTGGAATAGTCCAAATATTGCGTTGAAAGTCAAATTCATCCCATGTAGCGTTAACAAATTCACTTTTCCGAACCATTGTATAAAGGATGAATAAAACGCCCTTTCTTAGAGTAAAATATCGTTCGGTTTGATTTAATTCATTGAAAAATAAATGAATTTCTCTCGGGGTTAATGAGCGCTCTCTAGGTCGAAAAGTAGCTATTGATGAATTAGAAATCCGTTCTGCTGGATTTTTAAAATTATGCCCTTTAGAAATTGCATATTTATAGACAGCATTGAATAGATCCCGAACAAAAATTGCTGTAGAGGGAGCTCCCCGTTCTTTGATAATCTGGCAATGGTTGCGTATATCTTCAGAAGAAATTTCTATCATCAATTTTTTTGCGAAGTAGGGTGAAATCTCTCTTTGATAAGTCATTTTCCTTAGGTTTCTAGTACTTTCAGCAAATTCTGCTTCTGCAATATAGCGTATTGCAAAATCTTCAAAACGATCTGCATTTTTAATAGCATTTTTTAATTTTCGTTTTTCAGCAGCGGGGGATATTCCGCTATTAACTAGTTTTCTAGCTTCTAATAATTTCTCCCTAGCCTCGGATAGTGTTAAACCGTCATCACCATATCTGCCAATAGACAGAGTTTCTCTACGGCCATTTATTCGATAATCATATCGAAACATAATAGTGCCAGTTGTAGATACGGCTACATATAGCCCATCACGATCTTGTACCTTATATAATTTTTCTTTGGCTTTTAACGCCTTAATTTTACTATCGGTGAGCATATTATTCTCCAATACCGTCGTTAAACTGACGGTATTCTTGATCTTGAAAAATTTTTTGTCAAACAGCACCGTCTAAAATACCGTCATAATTAAGAAATGGGTAGAGAAGAGTAGAAATGAGATGAAATAAATAAAGCCTTGATATACAAGGCTTTATTTGAGGTATTGAAATAATTAGAAAGTATCTGAAAAAGTGATTTTTTATTCCCATTCTATCGTTGCTGGTGGTTTTCCGCTGATGTCATACACGACGCGGGAAATGCCGTTCACTTCGTTGATAATGCGGTTAGACACTTTGCCTAATAAATCATAAGGTAAATGAGCCCAATGTGCGGTCATAAAATCGATGGTTTCTACCGCACGTAGTGAGATAACCCAATCGTATTTACGGCCATCGCCCATCACACCTACAGATTTCACTGGTAAGAATACGCTGAAGGCTTGGCTGGTTTTTTCATACCAACCGCTGTTGCGTAATTCTTCGATAAAGATCGCATCTGCACGGCGCAATAAATCGCAGTATTCTTTTTTCACTTCGCCTAATACACGTACGCCTAAACCCGGACCAGGGAATGGGTGGCGGTTGATCATTTCAGCCGGTAAGCCTAATGCTAAACCGATTTTACGCACCTCGTCTTTAAATAATTCACGTAGCGGTTCAACTAAGCCGAGTTTCATATAGTCTGGTAAGCCACCTACGTTGTGGTGTGATTTAATCACATGTGCTTTACCGGTTTTGCTTGCGGCAGATTCGATCACGTCAGGGTAGATTGTACCTTGTGCCAACCATTTGACATTAGTGAGTTTTTTCGATTCATCATCGAATACATCTACGAATACTTTACCGATAATTTTACGTTTCGCTTCAGGATCCGATACACCTGCAAGTTCACCTAAGAAACGACTTTCCGCATCAACACGGGTAATGTTCAAGCCGAATTTATCGCCAAACATTTCCATGACTTGATCGCCTTCGTGTAAGCGGAGTAAACCGTTATCTACGAATACGCAGTGTAGATTTTTACCGATGGCACGATGTAAAAGTAATGCAACCACAGAAGAGTCTACACCACCAGATAAACCTAAAATCACTTCATCATTGCCCACTTGCTCTTTAATGCGAGCAACGGCATCTTCGATAATGTTTTCTGCTGTCCATTTGGTTTCGCAACCACAAATATTCACCACGAAATTCATTAATAATTCCAAACCTTTTTTAGTATGGGTTACTTCAGGGTGGAATTGTACGCCGTAGAAACGATGATTTTCGTCAGACATTGCCGCAATTGGACAGGTCGGGGTAGTACCAGTAACTTGGAAGTTTTCTGGTAAACGCGTTACTTTATCGCCATGGCTCATCCATACATCTAATTTGCT
>OGHK01002202.1_pt1 | contig 14193 bp, 14 predicted proteins | sample 1571411 | NCBI WGS metagenome assembly OGHK01 (sample SAMEA2582043, study PRJEB24529) | metagenome | biome: Human gut stool | place: China | collected 2011 | reverse complement strand
CAGCAGGGGCAGCGTGCCACACACACACCACGCCGCACCAATAACGACACCAATGAGCGGAAAGGCGCACATGGCATAACGCATATTCTTTTCGTTCCATTCGAACTGCGGCACCGGGATGGCCGAAAACATGGCAAAGGCCACCGCAATGGTCTGCAAAACGATCATTTTTCCACTCCTTTATAGTACACGGGGATGCCGCATACCACCCGCACCACCGCATCTGCCCGGGCGGCAAAGGCATTGTTCACCTGCGCCAGTGCCAGCAGATAGCGGCCTGTGTCACCGGCATAGTCGGCCCCGCCGCTGAACACCTCGTTGGAAACAACGATGAGGTTTTCGCACTGGGCTGCAAGGCTTTCCAGCCCGTGCAGGATGGCTTTGGCCGCGTTTTCCCCTGCTCCCGCCGGGTCGTACAGCTCGTTGGCGGCAAGGTTGCCAAGGTCTTCCAGCAAGGCGGTGCCCCGCGCAGGCAGGCGCACATTGCCCAGATGCAAGGGACACTCCACCGTTTCAAACTGCTTTGCGGCCCGCATTTTGCGGTGCTTTTCCACCCGGGCGGCACACTCGGCATCCCACACCTGCATGGTGGCAAGATAGTAGCGGGGGCCGGTGGTTTTCAGCACAAGGCTCTCGGCATATTCACTTTTGCCGCTGGCCGCGCCGCCCAGAACCAGCGTCAGCATTGGGGCGTATACGGCGCAATGCCGCCCTCCGCAAAGGAGTAGCACCCGCCGTATACGGCCAGCGCCATATCCCACAGCGGGATGCTGGCCACCGCGCCGGTGCCCTCGCCCAGATGCAGCTCTGCGGTGATAAGCGGTTTTTTGCACAGCGCGCCCAGCACAATATGTGCGGCTGGCTCACTGGACACATGGCTGGCGAAAACGGCCTTTTCCGCCGCGGGGCAGAGCCGCACCGCGCACAGCGCCGCCACGCCGCTGATGAATCCGTCCATCACGATGGGTAGCCTTTCGAGCGCACCGCCCAGAAACACACCGCACAGGCCCGCGATATCAAAGCCGCCAAGCTTTGCAAGAACATCCAATGCGTCTTCCGGGTCCGGCTCATTGCAAAGGATGCCGCGGCAGATGGCATCCACCTTGCGGGCAAGCCCTTCGTCCGAGAGGCCCGCACCGCGCCCGGTCATAAGCTCCACGGGCTGGCCCAGCAGCACTGCCGCCACCGCGCTGGAGGTGGTGGTATTGCCAATGCCCATTTCACCGGTGGCGATGAGCCTGTAGCCATCCTCTGCCAGTTCCCGGGCAAGGGCAATGCCCTCCCCAACGGCCTGCACGGCCTCGGCCCGGCTCATGGCAGGGCCTTGGGTAAAATCCGCCGTGCCTGCGGCAATGCGGCAACTGCGCACGCCGGGCACCGGTTCGCCTGCCATGCCCATATCCACGGGCAGAACATCGCAGTGGGCCGTGCGGGCCATCTGGCACACACTGGTGCGCCGCATGGCAAGGTTTTCGGCCACGGCACGGGTCACTTCCTGCCCGGTCTGGCTCACGCCCTGCGCCACCACGCCGTTATCCGCGCAGAGCACCACCACCACCCGGCGGGAAAGATCAAGCTCCGCACTGCCGGTAAGGGCGGCGGCATCCTCCAGCATGGTCTCCAGCCGGCCCAACCCGCCCAGAGGCTTTGCAAGGCTGGCCCAGTGGGCGTGTGCCGCCGCGCGGGCAGCTTCGTTGGCCGGGGTGATACCCGCCAAAAGTGCATTCAGTTCCGTTTCGGTCATTTTGGTCATCCTTTTGTTTTGCTGTATCGTTCTGCCGCGCGCACAAAGCGGCCCGGCAGGGGCGTGCCCGCCCAGTATAAATGCGGGAAGCCCGCATAGAAATTCTCGTTTGCAAAGCCGCATTCCCACTGCATTTTTTCGTTTTTGCAGGCAGTAAATGCAGTGCCGTTTGCGGTGGAATCCCAGTGGTGGAATTCGTGGATGGGCAGCGTTTCTCCGGCGCAGAAGAGCATACTGTCCGCCTTGGCGGTCATTTCGGCATAGCCAAAGCGCACCAGCCTTCCCACCCGGATGCCATCGCCCGGCAGAACGTCTGCCATGGGCCACGCCTTACCGTCGGCATCCTCAAGGCTCCGGCCCAGATACAAAAAGCCGCCGCATTCGGCCGCTGTGGGCAGGCCCGCCTGCACGGCCTGCCGGATGGAAGCCAGCATGGTTTTGTTTTCACTCAGCGTTTTGGCGTACAGCTCCGGGTAGCCGCCGGGCAGATACAGCCCGCCTATATTTTCCGGCAAAACCGCATCCTGCACCGGGCTGAAAAGCACAAGCTCCGCCCCGGCATCCCGCAGTGCGTCCAGCGTTTCGGCATAGGTAAAGCAGAACGCCTCGTCCTTTGCCACCGCAATGCGGACGGATGTGGGTGCAGCTGCTTCCGGCAAAGCTTCCGGCGCAGGCTTTTCGGTCAGCACGGCAAGGCGCTGCCAATCCAGCACCAGTGCATCGGCCAGCAGGGCGATCTTTTCCTGCAGGTCGGCAATTTCATCTGCAGTCTTCAGGCCGAGGTGTCGGCTTTCTACCGCTGCCTGCGGCAAATGGGGCAGATAACCCAGCACCGGCAGGCCGGTCTCCCTTTCCAGCAGGGCCTTGAGCATTTTATACAGCTTTTCGGAACAATCATTGAGCAGGATGCCCGAAACATGGCTGTTTTTGCGGAAGTTCACAAGGCCCTGAATTTGCGCGGCCAGCGTCACGCTGGCACCCTTGGGCTGTACCACCAGCAGCACCGGCAGGCCCAGCGTATCCGCCAGTTCCCAAGCGCTGGCACGGGTGGTCAGGCCCTGACCATCATAAAAGCCCATAGCGCCCTCGCACACGGCGGCACCATGCCCGGCGGCATAGCGGGCAAAAATGGCCCGCACCATATCCCTGTTGGAAAGAAACAGATCCAGATTGTGGCTGTCCACCTGCAGAGCGGAGCGGTGGAACATGGGGTCGATGTAGTCCGGCCCGCTTTTGAAGGCGCAGGGGTCGGCCCCGCGCTTTTTCAGCGCCGCCAGCACTGCGCAGGCAACCGTGGTCTTGCCGCTACCGGAAGAAGGCGCGGCGATGAGGAATTGCATCATTTGCGTGTACCCGTAATGAGGAAGATGGGGTTATTGGCCATGAGCAGGTGCAGTCGGCCCGCCGGTTTTGTGCGGCTGACGGCGATCTGCGTTACCTCTGCGGTCAGGCCCCGGGCCGTGAGGGCGGCAATGGCAGCGCCCAGCGTTTCCAGCGCAATGGCCGAAATACAGATGCGTGCGTTCGGATTCTTGCCGAGCACTTCATCCAGCACGGCTTCCATGCCGCCTTTGGTGCCGCCGATGAACACGGCATCCGGCGCAGGCAGGTCTGCCAGCACATCCGGTGCGCGGCCCTCGATGAGGGTGAGGTTGCAGGCATGGAACTTTGCCCGGTTTTTACGGATCAGTTCACAGGCATCCGGTTCACACTCCACGGCGTAAACGCGGCCTTTGGGTGCCGCCAGCGCAAGCTCCACGCTCACACTGCCGGTGCCTGCGCCCACATCCCACAGAGTGTCGGTGGGCATTACCGCCAGCTTTGCCAGCGCAGCAGCGCGCACCTCCTGCTTGGTCATGGGCACCTCGCTCCGGATGAAGCTTTCGTCCGGGAAGCCCGGCGCACGCAGCTGCGGCAGATCAAAGTTTTCCACCAGAAGCACGCTGAGTGGTGCAAAGCTCTGCCCCGCCAGCTCTGCAGCAGAGCCGTAGCGGATGGCTTCCGCCTCGGTGCCAAGGTTTTCGCCCACCACGCCGTGGGCTTCGCCCATACCGGCATCGGTCAGCTTCTGGCACAGAGAGGCGGGCGTTTCAGTGCCGCCGGTGAGGAAGAACACCGAACGGTTCATCATGCACTCGGCCACCGGGTCGCAGGCGCAGCCATGGGCCGAGACCAGCTTCCAGTCCTGCCACGGACGGCCCAGCGCCGCTGAAAGCAGCTGGATGCTGGAAACGCCCGGATACACCCGCGCGGGGATGCCCAGCGCCCGCAGCGGCGTGAGCAGGCCGGACGCGCCGGAGTAAAACCCGGTGTCGCCGCTGTAAAGCACGGCAGCATCCTGCCCGGGGTTTTGTGCCAGTGTTTCCAGAATGTCGGCAGGCTGGTAGAGCGCGAACTGCCGGGCCGTGCAGTCTGCAGGCAGGCCCGCCAGCAGCCGCTTTGCACCGAACACAAGGCCCGCGCTGCGCACAGCCTGCTGCGCCTGCGCCGAAAGGGCTTCCCATTTTCCGCTGCCCATGCCGATCAGTGTGACCATTGCAAAATCTCCTTGCAATACGCTAAAATTTGTGTTTCCGTCTCGCCAGTTTCCGGCGGGCGGCGCAGCACCACCAGCTGTGCGCCGGTATCGGCAGCGGCCTGCACCTTCTCGGCAAAGCCGCCCGCTGCGCCGCCGTCCTTGGTGACGAGGTACCGGATCTGGAACTGTGTTATCAACGCCTTATTCAGCGCCAGACTGAACGGCCCCTGCATGGCAATGATGTTCCGGTGCGGGACATTGGCCGCTTCACAGGCGGAAATGCCCTCCGGCGTGGGCAGGACGCGCGGGTAAAGCCGAGCCGGTTCCAGCCCGGCAAACACAGCCAGCTCCTTGGCACCAGTGGCAAGCAGGATATTGCCCTCTGTCCCGGCCAGATATTCTGCAGCCTGCGCTGCTGTTTCAAACACCGCACAGCCGGGCGGCAAGGGGCTTTGCGCACGCAGCAGGCGGCGGTATTCCACGCCCGCCTGCACCGCTGCAGCGCGGATGTTCCTGGTGGCATCCACTGCATAAGGGTGGGTGGCATCCACGCAGAGATCAGCTCCCGCCAGCAATGCCGCCATGGCATCCGGCTGCAGCCGCCCGGCGTGCACCGTGATGCCCGCCATTTCGCCCTGCTCCTCGGCACCCAGCGGCGTTGCCACGCACACCGTTACCGCAGCGCCAAGCTCTGCCAGCTTTTTGGAAAAGCGACGGCCCTCGGTGGTGCCGCTGAACACGACCGCCTTCACTTACGGTACCCCCGCGGCGTGACCATCCGGCCCGAAAGGGCGCGGGTATTGCTGTTGCCGATATACACGGTGGTGAACATATCCACCGGCGTGTCTTCCAGCTCGGCCAGCGTCAGCACCCGGGCGCTCTGGCCCTCGCGGCCAATGTTGCGCACAAGGCCGCAGACGGTATCATCCGCCTTGCCGTTTGCGCGCAGGATGCGCACTGCCTTTTGCAGGTAGTCCGGCCTGCCCTTGGAGGAAGGATTATAGAGTGCAGCGCAGAAATCTCCCTGCGCTGCGCAGGCCAGCCGCTTTTCGATGACCTCCCACGGGGTAAGCCGGTCGGAAAGGGAGATCACGCAGAAATCGTGGGCCAGCGGCGCGCCCAGCACAGCCCCGCCGCTGAGGGCGGCCGTAAGGCCGGGCACCACTTCTACGGCAACGTCCGGGTAATCCTGCGCCAGTTCCAGCACAGGGCTGGCCATGCCGTAAACGCCTGCGTCGCCGCTGCACACCATCACCACGCGCCTGCCGGTATCCGCCTTTTCCAGCGCCCAGCGGCAGCGGTCGATCTCCTTGGTCATGCCGGTGGAATAATATTCCTCACATGGGAACTCCGGCTCGATCAGGTCAAGATAAAGTTTATAGCCGCAGATGGCATCTGCGTGTTCCAGAACGGTCTGGGCTTCCTGCGTCAGGTAGTAAACATCTCCGGGGCCAATGCCCACCACGTAGACTACCTTTTCCGGTTCGACGATCTCAAATTCCATCGGGTCAAACATTCTGCCACCTCCAGTCCGGGGCATAGGGCCGCACGGCCAGCGCAAAGGTCACGCCGGTATAGGCATATTTGTGAAAAACGAGTGTCCCGCCTGCGGCCAGCACTGCCGACCGTTCACAGACATTGTCCACGCCGGTAACGCTCTGCACAAAGGCCGAAGGCGTAAAGCTGCCGGGGGCGGCACGCAGCTGTTCCGCTGTGAAAAACTGCACCGGCCAGCTGTGGCTCTTACAGAAGGTCAGCAGGCCCGCCTCGTTTTGTTTTAAGTCGATGCTTGCCGCCGCCGTGATGCATTGCGGCGCAAGGCGGTTCTGGGCACAGAAAGCTGCAAAGGCTTCGGCCAGCGTTTCAGCGCTGGTGCCGCGTTTGCAGCCCACGCCCAGCACGCCGATGCGCGGCACCAGATGCAGCGCATTCCCCGCCGGGCAGAGGGTGAGGGCAAAGTCCGGGGCATCTCCCGCCGCGATCCCATCAGGCGGTGCACCCGCAATGGGCCAGTCGGATGCAAACTGCACCGTTTTGCCCGCCAGCAGTGCACCGCTGACAAGCTTGATGCGCTCCGGCTCCAGCACGGTGCAGTTCTGGTGCTTTGCCCACTCGTCCACCGCAAACACACCGTTTGCGTCGGTGGCTGTGGTGATCACCGGCACCGCGCCGCACACAGCGGCAAGCGCCCGGGCAAGGTCGTTGGCACCGCCCAGGTGGCCTGAAAGGATGGGCACGGCAAAGCGGCCGCACTCGTCCAGCACCACAACGGCAGGGTCCTGTGCCTTGCTTTGGCAGTGGGGCGCAATGGCCCGCACCGCAATGCCCACAGCACCTACAAAAACAAGGGCATCGCTCCCGGCAAACTGGCGGGCCGTCCAATCGGCAAGGTGCACCTGCCCGGCTTCATGGCCGCAGCGGGTCACACTGCCGGGATATGCCGCCGCCAGTTTTTGGGCCAGTGCAAGGCCCTTTGCCGTAAAGGCCAGATAGGCGCGGGTCACTGGTCTGTCCCCTTGCGGAACTCGGTGGTAAAGGCGGGGTCGTAGAGCTTGCTGCGCTCATAATTCCGGCCCAGAAAGCCGCCTGCCACGATGAGCGCCGTTTTGGTGATGCCCGCTGCATGAACGCTTTCCGCCAGCGTACCTACGGTGCAGCGCACCGTTTTTTCTTCCGGCCATGTGGCCTTATACACCACCGCTGCCGGGGTATCCGGCGTATAGGCACCGCCTGCCAGAAGCGCCTGCTGTACTTTGTCCACAAGGCCGATGGATAGGAAAATGACCATCGTTGCCCCGTGGGCGGCAAGGCTTGCCAGCTTTTCTTTTTCCGGCACCGGGGTGCGGCCCTCCATGCGGGTGATGATGACGGTCTGGCTCACGGTGGGCAGCGTGTACTCGGCATTCAGTGCCGCCGCTGCACCGCAGAAGCTGGAAACACCGGGGGTATCATCGTAGGGAATGCCCTCGGCATCCAGCACATCCATCTGCTCCCGGATGGCACCGTAAAGGCAGGGGTCGCCGGTGTGCAGGCGCACGGTGATCTTACCCGCAGCTTCCATCTGCCGCATCACATCCAGCACCTGCTCCAGCGTCATTTCAGCGCTGTTATAAATGGCGCAGTCTGCCTTTGCAAGGCCCAGCAGGGCCGGGTTCACCAGACTGCCCGCATAGATGATGCAGTCGGCTTTCTGAAGCAGGGCCGCGCCCCGCCGGGTGATGAGGTCCGGTGCGCCGGGGCCTGCACCAACAAAATGTACCATAACGTTACTCCTTTACCAAAACGGTGGCAAAATAACCGGCCTGTTCCTGCGGCCGCTCAAGGGAAAGATCCGGGTAGATCCGCTCGTCCGGCAGACCGCAGTTGCACACAAGCGCGCTTTTTTTCAGCTTATCTGCCTGCTGCAGGGTATCCAATAAGACAGGCAATTGCCTGCCGGCTTTCATCAACACCTTGGTGCCGGGCATTTCCAGCACGCGGTCTGTCCAGCCGCCGGGCGCAATGGTAAGCGGCGTATCCATGCCGCCGGTCAGCGGCACATTCAGCCGCGCCGCCGCCGCACAAAAGCTGGGCACGCCTGCCGCCATGACGGTGGCATAACCCTCGGCCTGCAAGATCTCCTGCAGGTAACCAAAGGTGGCATAGATGGAAACATCACCGATGTTCAGCATGGCAACGTCCTGCCCGGCATCCAGATACTGCCGCACCGCGGCGGCTGCTTTTTCGTGCGAAGCCGCCAGCGCGGCCGGGTCACGGCTCATGGCAAAGTACAGCGGGACGATGGTCTTGCCGTCCAGCGCTTCTCCCAGCGCACTGCGGGCGATGTCCAGCGCCAGCATCTGGCCGGAAGCAGTCTGCGGCGCGGCCAGCACCGGGCACTGCCGGATGAGCCGCACAGCCTGCAGCGTCATCAGCTCCGGGTCGCCGGGGCCGACGCTGACACCGTAAAATGTACCTTTCAGTTCTGCCATTCCTGCATCAGCTCCTTTGCCGTTTTTGTCTCGCCCAGCGGGCCGTGCTGGTTGGAGAACAGCACCGCGCCCACCCGGAAGGCCCCGCCTGCCCGTCGCTCCAGATGCATCTGGATGGCGGCAAGGATGCTTTCCAGCACCGGTGCACGCAGCTGTGCGCCGTCCAGAATGTCAAGGCAGGCATCGGTGGTGGCGGCATCCATCAGGGCGGCGCACACCTCATGCGCGGCACCGCACAGCGCCGCATGGGCGCAAAACACTTCAGCGCGGCCATCCGCCGTGTGGGAGTGGGTGTTCATGACCCCTGCCGCCAGCTTGCAGAGCTTGCCCACGTGGCCTACCAGAAGCACTTCCTCAAATTTGGCCGTGGCGGCCATATCCAGCGTATCTCCGATGAAGTTTGAAGTTTTGACCACCGGGAACCGCTCGAACTGCGGCAGAGCGCTGGCCAGATAATCCAGCCCGTAGTTGCCGGGGGCCAGCACCAGCCGCCGGGGGCCGGGGGCATTTTTTGCGCGCAGTGCGGCCTGATTCATTTCCAGCTGGATGGTATCCAGAATGGCCTGCTGGCTCATGGGCTCCACGATGCCGCTGGTGCCCAGAATGGAAAGCCCGCCCTCCACCCCGATGTGCGGGTTGAAGGTGCGCTTTGCCGTCTCGGCACCGCCCTCGATGGAAATGGTCACTGCAAAGCCGCCGGTGTAGGCAGCATTTTCAGCTTCCCGTTCCAGCGCCTCGGCGATCATCTGGCGGGGCACATGGTTGATAGCGGCTTCGCCTACGGGCTGGTCAAGGCCGGGCTTCGTCACCCGGCCCACCCCCTCGCCGCCAAAGATGCGCACGCCGGGGGCATCCGGTTCCAGTACCACTGACGCGACCACCGGCAGGCCCGTAGTCACATCCACATCGTCGCCGCCGTCCTTGCGGATGGCACATGCGGCACCTTTGTCCGTGCTGCGGCAGTAAATGGGTGCCACCTCCACCACAATGCCCTTGGGCGTACGCAGAGCCACCGTTTCCGGTTCGCGGCCGGTCAGCAGCAGACGCGCCGCCCCTGCAGCCCCCAGCGCGGCACAGGTGCCGGTGGTATAGCCGCAGCGCAGCAGCTCCTGCCCGCTGCGGACGTAATGTTCAAACTGAGGTTTTCCGGCGGGTGCCTTTTCGGCTTCCGGCTCCGGTGTGCCAAACAGAGCCGTGTACTGCTGTTCGGTCAGGCCGTACGGGGTGCGGATGTTCTCCGGCTGAAACGCCTGTTCCGGGGTCAGCACACCGGAAACACCTGCGGGCGAAACGCACACCACCGTGTCCGCTATTTTTTCGGCCAATTCCAGCTCGTGCAGGCTCAGGATCACCGCCAGCTGACCGGTATGGGCCAGCTCCTTTAAAATGGTGAGCAGCTCGATCTTGCCCTTGATATCCAGAAAAGAGGTCGGCTCGTCCAGCAGAATCACTTCCGGCTGCTGGCACAGTGCCCGGGCCAGCAGGATGCGCTGGCGCTGGCCGTCGCTGATGCGGTTAAAATCCCGGTCTGCAAGGTGTACCGCGCCCACCAGCTCCAAAGCTCTGTGCACCTGCTGCCTGTCCTCAGCAGACAAAATGCCCAGCCGTCCGGTGTAGGGATAGCGCCCCGCCGAAACAAAATCAAAGCAGGTGGTCAGTTCCATCCGGCGGCTGTGGGGAGCCATTAGAGCCAGCTTCTGCGCCCGCTGGGTACCGGTATAGGCAGTAAGATCCTTCCCCGCCAGAAGCACTGTGCCGCCCATGGGGGCAAGCTGGCCCGCCAGTGTGCGCAGTAAGGTGGATTTGCCTGCGCCGTTGGGCCCGATCAAGGTCAGGATCTGCCCCGGCTGCACCCCGAGGCAAATATCCGAGAGCAGCGGTGTCTTGCCGTAGCCGATGGCAAGCTCCCGCGCAGTGCAAAGTGCTTTTTCGTTCATCATGCGCCCTCCCGCTCTGAATTGCGCCGCACCAGCAGCCAGATGACCACCGGTGCGCCGAACACGGCCGTGACCGAGCTGATGGACAGCTCCGTGGGCGCGAACAGACTGCGGGCCAGCAGGTCGCAGAACAGGCAGAAAGCCGAACCGCCCAAGCAGCACCCCGGCAGCACATACAGCGGCTTTGCGCTGCCCAGCAGCTGCTTGACAAGGTGCGGCACCGCGATGCCTACAAAGGAGATCGGCCCCGCAAAGGCGGTGACACAGGCCGCCAGCAGGCTGGATAGCAGCACCAGCGCTGCCGAGAAAGGCTTGACATTCACGCCCACGCTGCGGGCATATGCTTCGCCCATCTGGTAGGCGGCCATGGGCTTGGAAAGCAGAAAGGATGCCGCCAGCGCAGGCAGCACCACCAGTGCCGCAGCCTGCACATTGGCCCATGTCACGCCGGAAAAGCTGCCCTGCGACCAGTTGTGCAGATTGACGATGTTGGAATCCTGCGCAAAGGCCACCACGATATCGGTGATGGCGGAGCAGATATAGCCGATCATCACACCGCAGATGACCAGAATGCTCATGCGCTGCACCCGCCGGGCCACCGCCAGCACAAAGGCCATGGCAGCCATGGCACCCGCAAAGGCAGCCGCGATCATGGTGGCCGAGCTGGTCAGCATCCCGCGGTCCAGAAACACCACCATGGTCAGGGCCACCGCCAGCTTTGCGCCGCTGGAAACGCCCATGACAAATGGCCCGGCAATGGGGTTTGCAAAAAAGGTCTGCAGAAGGTATCCCGCTGCGCTGAGGGCTGCCCCCAGCAGCACCGCCATGACCGCGCGGGGCAGGCGCAGCTGCAGGATGATGTTCCCCGCAAGCGCATCGCCGCCCTTGCCCAGCAGCGCTGCCAGCACCGCACCCGGTGCAAGGGATACGCTGCCCCAGAACAGGTTCAGCGCAAAAAGCACCGCCACGGCTACCGCAAGGGAAATATAGGCGGCTGCAAGGCGTCTGGTACGGGTCATAGGCTTTCCTTTCTGTAAAGTTTTTCTTCTTTAATCCACATGGGTGATAAATTTCAGTTCACTGGCGGCAGGTGTGCCCTTGGTAAACACCCGGTTCATATCCACGATCAGGTCTGCCAGCTCCATGCTCTGCTGGAACAGGCTCTGGGTGGTGCACCACACCTGACCGTTCTGCACCGCTTTGAATTCGTTCAGCAGCGGGAAACGCTCGGTCAGCTGGCTCACCGATGCGATCATGCCCTCGATGGCGCTGTTGTAGATGAGCACATCGGCATCCTTTGCACCTGCATAGAAGTCCTCAAGCGGCAGGTTCATGGTAGCAAGGCTGTTGCCATTGTCCGTCAGATCCGCAAAGACATAGCTGCCGCCTGCCATTTCGATCATGCGGGCCACATAGTCACTGCCCTTGCGCACAGTGGCAAGGTTGTTGGTGGTCAGCGAGAAGAAGGCACAGCTTTTTCCCGTGGGTTTCTGCGAGAGGATGGGCTGAACGGCTGTCTCCTGCGCGGAAAACACCTGCTCGGCCTGTTCTTCCCTGCCCAGCAGGATGCCGTAAAGCTTGATCCACTCCATGCGGGCCAGCGGGTCGCTCTCGTAGCTGGAACGCTCTACCAGCACCGGGATGCCAAAGTGTTCCAGCTGTTCCTTTACCTCCGGCGTGTGCAGGATCATGGTATTCTCAATGGCAAGGCGGCAGCCCGCTGCCAGGATCTGCTCGTAATCCGGGGCGCTATACTTGCCTGCATACGCGATTTTTCCCTCTTCCATGGCCTGCTGCACCGCGGGCAGATACCAGCCCTCGGCCTTGGTGCCGGAAAAGGCCACGCTGTCCAGTGCGTCCAGATGTAAAAGCAGATCCATCACCGAGGTGGAGACCAGATAAATATTCTCCACCGGCTGGCGCAGCACAGTCACATCAGCAGGCAGACCGTCCACCTCCGCAGCATCTTCCGGCACAACAAGGAACCGTGCATCCGACTCCGCGATGGTCAGCATGGTATAGCCGCCCTCATAGCAGTCCGCTGTGAACTGCTGTGCATAGTCCAGCTTGTAATGATGGGAGAAAACAAGACTTTCCGTATTGGCAGGCTGAGCCTTGCTGCCGCAGCCGGTCAGCGTCAGCGCCGCAGCGGGGATCAGTTTCAGAAATTGCTTTCGGGTAATCTTCATAGGGAACTCCTTTCGTCACGGCTTGCGCCGTGCCACCTCCCTCATAGAGGGAGGCTTTGGCAGTACGGTAAAGTTTATCTTTTTGCCAAAGAAGGTGACTGGAGGAGTCACTTCAGACTTGCAGAATCAAAGGTCAGCGTATACTCGATCTCGTGGGGGGTGCTCATGGCAACGGTGTCGGCGGTGACGTCCAGTGCCGTGTCCAGCGCGGCAACGGGGATCTCAAAGGCGGAATTGCCCTCGGTGTTGGTGGGCAGATACTTCTCGCCGTCCACGATCATATAATCATAGTTCGGGCTGCTCCACACGATGGTGGCGGTCATCTTGCCATCCGCCACGGTCAGGGCGGCGGGGCTGTCCACAGCAGCACGGCCAGAGCCGCCCTCCAGCGTCACATCACAGGTGTAGGTGCCGTCTGCCGGGGTCTCGGCTTCCGCAGCCTTTTCCACGGCATCACGCACGCTGACGACATGGTCGTACCACTTGCCCTTGGTGCCCAGAATGGCAAGGTCAAAGTCCGTATCCACAGCAGTGACCGGAATGTCAAAGCCGTACACCTCCTCCGAGGTGCCGTCGGAATAGGTGACGGTATCTGTGGTGGGCTGCAGCCAGTCGGCCTCGTGGTCGGCGGCATCGGAAGCCTTGCCCAGATACAGGTTGACGATATGGGTGGAAGCAAGGCTGACATGGAAGGTCATCTGGCCGTTCTCCACGGTCAGGGTGCCCTTGCCGTCGCAGGCTTCGTTGGCGTGGAACATGCTGCTGTCGGTGTCAAACTCGGCGGTATACACGCCATCCGGCAAAGCGGCGGTCTCAGCAGCAGAAGAAGCCACAGAGGATGCCGCCTCGGAAGAAGCAGCACTGGAAGCTGCAGAAGATGCCGTGGAAGAAGCGCCGCAACCCACCAGCAGACTCAGTGCCAGAGAAGCAGCGACAACACAGGAAAAAACGCGTTTCATAGGAAATACCTCTACATTATAAAAAATCAGCTTTTATTATACCATTGTTCGGATAAAAAATGAACCCTCTCCACCGGATGCCGCAAAGCGGCCGCGAGACGGAGAGGGTTCGTTTGATCAACCGTTCAGAGAATCGATCGCCGCCTTGGTGTGGGCGACATACAGCTTCTGGACATCCTCGATCTCACCCAGACCAGCGATCTGGCAGTCGATGCTGTCGAAAGCACCGGAAGCCTTGAACTGGCATACCAGATACAAACCGGATGAAAGTCCTGTAAACTGGATCTTTCCGGTAGCAGTTGCCTGTGTAGACAACGCTCCGATCTGATTATTTTTTATGAATTGTTCCAGAGTTTGTGCAGCTGACAGCACGCCGGTAGCAGTATGGTCTCCTATATCAGCTCCGGAACCGGTAAATTCCTGAGTCAGAGCATATGCTCCTTCTGCACCATTCCATTCACCTACTTTGTAAATGGAAATAGTTGCTTTTTTACTTTCCGCTTCCAGATCAATGGTCAGAGATACCGGTCTGGCCGTGTCGATACCTGCTGTTTCGCCTGCGAATGCACCCTGGCATACGCTCATGGTCATCAATATCACTGCCGCCAGAAAAGCTGCCATTTTATTTTTCTTCTTCATTCTTTTCATGGCTTCCTTCTTTCTTCTCTGCTTTGCTGTTCTGAGAGAGTTCCTTGTTTCTTTGGTCAGCGGTTTCTTCCGTTTTGCTGCTGGCTTTTCCCTTCTTCTTTCCGGAAGGTGCCAGGATTCCAAGTAAGATTGCCACTCCAAATGCAGCTATGGCAAATAGAATCCATTGTCTTGTACCCAGTTTGCGTCCCTGCTCTTCCGCCGGTCTGTCACTGACTGCCGGTGCC
>OGHK01002200.1_pt1 | contig 14196 bp, 8 predicted proteins | sample 1571411 | NCBI WGS metagenome assembly OGHK01 (sample SAMEA2582043, study PRJEB24529) | metagenome | biome: Human gut stool | place: China | collected 2011 | reverse complement strand
CGAAACACGCTCTGCCCGATTCTAAAGATAGAAGAACCCGAAAAATGCGTAAGGCTACGGCTTCCACCGTAAGTAGCGCAAGATTCGCCTGCGTAGACCAAAAACTCCCTTTTGGGATTTTTGTTCTCTGGCAATCTTGATGGGGATTCCGTTCCCCATTCCCACGGCACGCGCAAAATCACAGATTTTGGCTATCTGGCTTCCACTAAAGTGGTCGCAGCCGACCGCCTACGGCTTGTCGGGATAAATCTTTTCTCAAAAAATCAGGAGGATAGCACTATGGCAAGACCAAAAAACAAGCAGCCCATTCAGAGAACCCACGATATTCATATCCGTTGCAGCGAGATGGAATATGAAATCGTATCCGGCTACGCAGAAAGTGCAGGACTACCCACCAGCACATATATCCGAAAGTGTTTTCTCAAGGAAGCACCAGCAAGCACTCATTACATCGTTGCGGACACGTCAGAAATCCATCAGCTAGTTACAATCGCTGCTGGCATCGGAAACAATCTGAATCAGATTACCCGCTATTTGCACAGCGGTGGAAAAATCACCGTCAGTATCGTAGACGAAATCAAAAAGTGCATCACAGAAATTCGGGAACTTCGTCGAGAAATTGTTCACTTGGGAGGAATCTATGGCAATCCTAAAACACTTCGCAGTAAAAAACGCTGACTATGGTGCTGTTATTGATTACTTGAAATACCAGCACGATGAGTTTCACCTCGTTCCCATCCTTGATGAAAACGGCAATTCCATGCTCCGGGATGAGTTTTATTTTGATGGATTGAACTGCAATCCTGAAGCATTCGATCTTGAGTGTGAATTACTCAACCAACAATACCATAAAAATCAAAGATACGATGAAATCAAATGCCACCATTACATTATCAGCCACGATCCCATGGATGTTACCGATCATGGTTTGACCGGGGAGCAAGCACAAGCTATTGGCATGGAATATGCCAAAGCAAATTTTCCTGGGCATCAGGCACTTGTCTGCACTCATACAGACGGCAGCAACAACTCTGGTAATATCCATACCCATATCATTATCAACAGCCTACGAAAAGAAGATATAGCCTCTCAGCCTTATGCTGAACGTGCCATCGACTGCAAGGCAGGATATAAGCACCATCTGACAAAAGAGTATCTCCGTCATTTACAAGGTTCTCTTATGGACATCTGCCAACGCGAGGGATTGTATCAGGTCGATCTGCTCTCTCCTGCTGCAGAAAAAATCACACAGCAGGAATATCATGCCCATCGCAGAGGACAGCTCAATCTTGATATGGCCAACATGGAGATAATGGCAGAAGGCATCGCACCCATGAAAACCAAATTTGAAACCAACAAAGAAAAAATCCGCAATGCCATCAACGACATTGCGGAACGTGCGAAATCTTTTGAAGAATTTCAACGGCTGCTCAAAGCAGAATACGGAATACAGGTCAAAGACCATCGGGAGCGATTCAGCTATCTTACATCGGATCGGCAGAAGTACATATCTGCCCGGAAACTGGGAAGCCACTATGACCGAGAATACCTTTTGCAGCTCTTTGAAGAAAATGCACTCGCCGCTGAACAGAATCAGGCACAATGGGTGCCGGACGATCCTATCACCATTCTGTTCATAAAATCCGACCTGCGTCTTGTGGTTGATTTGCAGAGCTGCATTAAGGCCCAGCAAAGCCGAGCCTATGCCCAGAAAGTAAAAATCAGCAACTTGCAGCAAATGGCTAAAACTGTTGCCTACATTCAGGAGCATGGGTATGATACTCAGGAAAAATTGCAAGATACCACAGATACGATTCAGTCCAAAATGGCAAAAGCCCGCAGCGATGCCAAACTCACTGAAGCCAAACTGAAAAAAGTGAACGAACAGATTCATTATCTGGGACAGTATCTTTCTACAAAATCGGTCTACGCTGATTTTCTGAAATCCACCAATAAAAAGGATTTCCGGCAGAATCATGCAGATGAGATTGCCAAATATGAAGAAGCGTTGCAATTTCTAAAGCAAAATTCACCAGACGGGAAACTTCCAACTATGAAAGACCTGCGTTCTGAAAAAGAACTTCTGGTACAGCAGAAGGACACACAATATGAAACCTATCAGTATTTCAAAGACTACCATCGTGAATTGCAAACCGTCTGCTCTAATGTTGCGAGCATCTTAAATCAGCCTTCTACACAGAAACGAACCAAAGACGAACACACACTTTAATAGAAATGCCGCAGACAAGAATGTATAACTTGTTCTGCGGCATTTTTCTCTGCAAAGAAAAAAGAGGTGGTTCAAATTGAACCACCCCCTTATAGTGTTACGGATATATCAGAAGAGTCTCAGCAACTGGATGTACTTCATCTGGTCTTTGTCCGAATAGCGTTCACCAAATACTCGGAATCTGTTTTTCTCATTTTCATAAAATGATAATAGCTGCGGTCTTTCTTCACACTCCAGATAAACAACACCGCCACCAATTTCTCTCTGAACTGCCACCAGAATATTCATGGTCATGTCCATCAGTTCATTGCCAGTGACTTTTTCTTTATACCGATCATTCTTTCCGAATTGCGCAATCAAGAATGCTGACAGCATATATGTATTAGATTGTTCATCCAATTTTGCGTGTCGCTCTATCTTCTTCCGCATTGAGCCGGATAAGCCCTCATTTGTAAGTTGCACCGCTTTATGTGTCAAAGCGAAAAATGCCACCAAGTTACCTTCTTCGTCAACCACCAAATAGGTAATTGACATTTTCCGTTTTGCAAATTCTAAAGCATTCTTTTTTACATAATTTTCAATTTCAAAATTCTTATGGCACGAAAAATCGGAAAGGATGTTTTTGACGGCATCCTCTCCGATTGCATCTACCATATCCAAAATGTTTACTGCGTTATACTGACTCACTTTGCTGAAACCCTCTTTGCCATCAGTTTACGGATTGCCTCTATATCAGTCAACGGCGGTTTAACTGGCGAAGTCGGCTTCCATGCAGGATCATGGCTGGATGTTTCAAGTGCATCAATAAACTTTTCCGCTTTTTTCGGGTCATTGATTACAATGTTTGTAAAAATACTCGACGTAGCCATTCATAACACCTCCTATTCGTATTGTTTGGCTCTTTCTTCGTATTCTTCTATTTTCTCATTTATATTATATCCTCTATGCGCTAAAAAATCAACTCCGCTATTCCGTGTTTGAAAAATTTAACTCTTATGACACACTTTTGCAATTTCAAGTTTTTCGTGTTCGTTCCTGCTGCTGAACCTGCGCATTGTCCTTTCGCGCTCTTTCCGCCTGTTTGATATGCAGGCGATCCAGAACCGACACTCTGCCGCCGATCACTCTGGGCTTCTTTGGCACATTGTTCACACAGCCGTCTATCATGTTGTAGTTCTGCTCTGTGCCAGACTCCCTTGCTCTTTCTGCCGTGCCATTCTCCAAAAATTTTTCATGGTGGAGCAGCTCCCGGATTTTTCGGACAGTCGCATTGTCAAATCCACTGGCAGTCGATGTTATGAATTTTCCATCCGACTGTACTACAATGCTGGGCAGCAAGTCCGGTTTCTGATCACTCACCATCAGCACAAAGCGTTGCTCGTCTATGGTTTTCTCATCCGTTACCGTCCACGTTCCTTTCTGCCCCTCCACCTGATAGCCTTCCTCGTTCAGAAGCAGGTACTCGCCATTCGGCAACTTCGTGAAAAATCCATTGAACTTGATAAGCTCCTTTGGATTCACATAGTAGGACTGCGTTTTGCCGCCAATGGACGTTACAATCACATCACTGACACCGAATTTTCGGACTCTGAATCTATCAGGATTCAGCTTTTCCATTCGTTCCCGAATCTGCCCCGGTGTAACGCCTTGAATCAGAGATGCCTTATAACCCAGAACATAGTTCTCACTTGTCACCATGAAGCTGTTTTCAATCTGGTACTCATACGGGCGGCAGCGATAGTCCCGGCTCTTTTCCAAATCATTGATCTGGTAAATCATAAAAAGATTAGCACTCATCACGCTTTCTCCTCTTCCGGGGCATCTGGTCTGTACAAATCCAGTTCCAGATTCTTGAACTGCTTATCCGGCAGATTTTCCATTTTAGAAATCACCTGCTCCACCAGCAGCCTTACTGCCATATCATCAGCAACATAGGGAAGAACTTCTTCCAGTTCCTTCTTCGTATTTTCAGCCGTGTCCTGCTCGAACATTGCCATAATCATCAGTTCGTTCTCATCAAAATGCACCTTGCTCACAGTTCCATTTCTCCTTTCTTCTTTGCCTTCTTCGGTTTTGCCTGTTCCTGATTGGACTGCTGCTCCTGCGCCTTTTTGCGATTCTTCAACGCTTCACGAACAGACTGCCGGGTGTTGGGGCGTTCCTCCAACTCCTTGCTTGCCTGCCGCTTTTCCAAAAGCGTTTTCATATCCGAAATTGCTTTCTGCACCAGCGGGCTTTCCCGGTAATGCTGGATATGGTTGACGACCTCGGCCTGCACTTCTCCACCTACCATCAGATCAAACATTCCCGAATAGATGCTTCCATCCTCAAGAGAAAAGCCAATGCTCTTGATTCCGTTCATCCGCTCTGCCGGAATCTTATCGTAGACTTCCAATGCCTGCTCCAATGTCAGATTGTCGTAGAACTCCCCCATCACTGGGAATTCAGCACACTCTGCCACATAAAAGCTGATGCTTGCTTCCGGCGCAGGCTTCTCTGCTGCCAGCTTTTCTTTCATTGCTTCTGCCCGCTGTGTTTCTGCACGGTATGACTGTTCCTGAAGATACTCAGCACTAATCACACCACATTCCGAAATGCTGTGTCCATGTTCTGCCAGAACTTCTTCCATCACTTCCTGCACGGGTCTGTACTCGTCTGTTTCAACGATGCCGCCGTCCATTACCGTGAAGTCCTTATTATATAAGGTATAGTCGAAGCCATCGTCACAGGTCTGAATGTGAAAATAGGCATCCGGCAATTCGTAGGCCAGTTCCACATCCTGCACGGCTAAGGCCCCCTGTAACAGCTGGACAACATGATTCTGGATATACGGGTTATCCCAGCCCGGAACCGTTTTATAATCCTCTACGATGGTGTCAATGCCGTTCCTGCACTGCAAAACATCCAGTGAACCCGGCAGAGGATTAGGATTTTTCTCCACGCCCAAGGCTTTCATGTAATGGTTCGGAAGGGCCTGATACTGTGACATTGCATCATCCAGATTGCCGAACCGCTCAATTTTCAAAGGCGCGTCCTGCAAATTTTCGACCACATAGAACTGCTTTACAAAAGGCTGCTCCCGTGTTTTCTGTGCTTCCAGTTCTTCCCGGAACATCGTCACAAAGCCATCCAGAATAGCCGGGTGGCTGTCAACCACCCAATCCGTGCGGAAGGTCATGCGGTCTGCATTATGTTCCGGGGTGCTGACCTGCTCTGCCCATTCCTTATTGCTATGAGAAAAACGGCCATCATAGCTTTTGTGGTGCAGAGTATTCGCCAGAATATAACCCACACGCTCCATGCCGTACTGCTGCACAACCTGACTGACTGCATCGTCGCCAAGGTACATCCCGTCATAATTATCTGCAATCGCTTCATGGATTGCCTGCTTGCACTCGCTGTTCAGCCGATAGGAAATGCGGTATAAATCCACCTCGTCATTTTCTTTGGCATAGCTGAACGGCTCATAGTAGACAGGCACATCCGAATAGTCCTGTGCGCTGTTGTCCGGCACAGGCGCAGCCTTTTCAATGATCTCTGACACCACATCTTCTTTTTTCGGCATATTCCATTTTTCAGAGAGATATTTCTGCACGGCCTCCTGAAAATCTTCATCGAAGCCGTTCCACAAATCCTCTGCCACCAGCTTGCCCTGCTCATTGACTGCAACGCAGGCCGCCATGTCACCGTGTTCCTCATGCTCCAGCAGAAAGAACTTCTCGCCACCAATCTCCGTTTCATCAACAGCATACCATGTACCGATATGCCCCTCGACTGTGATGTGGTCGGAATCGCCATGGATCAGCGCATTGTTTTTCTGCTGCTGTTCCTCCATGAACTCTCGCACGGTCAACTCTGCGCCTGTGAAGTTCAGTCCTTCCTCACCCAGTTCCAGCCGTCCCTCTGCGCCAAGGTCAAGTTCTTCGGCCATCAGAACAGATGCCGCATGGTTCACCACCACAGTTTTCTCCACTGTAATGGGCTGGCCGGGGTCGTAGTCCGAGCCGCGCAGATCATAGCGATATAAGCCCTTCGGTACTTCTTCATCCCGCAGTCGGCCATTGCTGAAAAGACCGGGCTTATCAAAGATTTCAATTTCCTGCAATTCTTCGTTCAAAAGGTTCTCTTTCTGCAAATCCATATTCCTTTCCTTGAAAAATTCCGGCAGTTCAGCAAATCCAATACTGTCCACATAGTAGGCTTTGACTGTACTGCCATCGTTGAGCACCACCACATCACTGACCGACAGCGAATGCCCCGTAAAGTCTGCTGGACGCTGAATATTGAATCGTTCATAAATGCCATCCAGCGTATCCTTTTCCGTAAGCGGTGCGGCATAGATCAGGTCATAATCTGCACGGGCAACTGTCATGCCTTTCTTCTCCACATAGTCCAGCCCCATGAAACGGTAGTCGTGTTCCGGGTCACGCTCTGTGATCTGATAAATACCGAACTGCTTCTCGCTGCCATACAGCAGCATATTTTCCTGTTCTGTCATGTTCCGCTCCTGTTCCAAATCTGCTATTGCAATCTGGAAGGTATCACTTCCGCGCTCGATTTCCTCTCGCGCCGTGACAAGAATCGGCCACGGGCTGATGCGGACAAGATAAATCTGTTTACCCTCGTCATACAGCCGCAGAGCCTGTTCACGATTTATTACTGTCAGCTTAAAATCCGGGCGCGCATACTCGTTCTCTGCATAATCTTCCCGCTGCTCCAGCAGAATCGCATCCCATGCGTCTGCCTTAATGCCGAAAATGCCATCGTGCTGCTCGATTTCCTCTTGGCTTACATAATCACCTGCCGTGCCATCACGGAACAGTGGATAAATCCTCTCACCCAGCCGATGCCACTCCCGTGCGCCTTCTTTCGTCAGCGGCAGCACATCATCTTTCCGGTAGCCATAGTCGTGCATTTCCGAAAAACCAATCATCCCATCCGGGAGATTTTCGATTTTCTCCTGCGCATCGTACATCAGACGGTTGGCTTCTTCTTTGTCATCCTCGGCCAGTGCAGCCGTCAGACCGTTCACCAGTTCTTCCGTTGCAGCCCGGTCATCCAGCTTGAAAGCAAAATTCACGATGAGGTTTCGCTGCTCATCATCGAAAATCGTTTTTTCCTGCTCCTTGTCGGCAATCAACTTTTCCGCATACTGCATCGCGGTCATGCGCTCTGCGCTCCTTTCCGCGACTGCCGTTTCCAGCTTTTCCAGAAAATCGGCTGCGGTCAATCGAATCGTGTCCATCGAATCTTTCAGTTCCTTCATCTCCTTGCCGCTGGCCCAGCTTGCCACATACGGGAAAGAATAGTCGGACGTATCAATTCCAAGTGCCGAGCAGACCGTAAACGCAATACTCTCGGCTTCAGTTTCTTTCGTGAACCTGTCTTTTTCTTCGCCGCGCTGCTTCATCGAATCGCTGTTATGCAGCATCGCATGAGCAACCTCATGGATCATCGTCTTTATGGTCTGGCTCTCGCCCATGCCGACCTGAATGCAGATTTCTTTGTCTGCATCACTGTAATAGCCTTTGGCATCCCCTTCGATTTCATCAAACCGCATCGGCACAGGCGATACCTGCTCGATTGCCGCTGTAAGCAGCGCATAGTCTTTGACACTGGCCGTCAGTTCGTTCACTTCCAACGACGGAATCGGTTCACCATCGGTCTGCGAAACATCGAAGACCGTTGTTACGCGGAAACGCGGAATCACATACTCCACACGTTCCATTTCCGGCTCACCGTTTTCGTTCAGCACAGCCAGACCCGTATCCTTGTCGATTTTCTCGCGTTCCTCGACTTCCTTGATGGGAGCCGGAGCAATGATCTGGATGCCTTTTTCGCCTTTTTTGACGTAGCGGTTAAACTTGTTTTTCCATGCGTTAAATCCTGCCACCAGTGTGGCATCAGGCCGCTGCATAGCGATCAGCAGCGTATTGTTGAAGCTGTAATTGTGGAATTTTGCCATCGTGCGCAGATACGTCGTGTACATTTCCGATGTAAAAATGTCCTTTACGCCCTGCTCCAGCCGTTCCGTGATTTCTTTCATCTGCTGTTTGCGGTCAACTGCCATGCAAGCCCTCCTTTTTCTTGACCCATCGTGTTTTCATCTGGCGCGGATATTGGTCGGCCTGTTTTGGTGCTTTTGCACCGTTCCATTCCAAGCCTCCGGCTCTGCCCTCACAGGTGTAGCCGGCAGCTTTCAGGGAGCTGCCATTCTCCGTGTCCAGAATGTAGGTAACAACTTTGTTGTAGCCCATGGCCCGTGCTGCACGGTACGCCGCCGCATACAAAATGCTGCAGGCGTTCGGTGTTCCATCTGTACACAGACGGTTAACTTCCAGCGTATAGCCATCGTCCAGCCGCCGCGCCACAGGTCTGCCGCAGATAGCAACGCCCACCAGCGCACCATTATCCGATACGCCGATGGAGAACTTATGCCCCCGCGTCGGTTTATGGTGGCGGTGATGCTGCTGCACAAATGCGTTTGCCGTTTTCAAATTGATCGGTGTTAATGTCAGCAAATGCCCTCCTTCAAAAAAATGCCCCGCCAGACAAAACTGACGGGGCGGCTCTCATTTACAGTTCCATATCGTGACTTTTCCGCTTCTGGGATTTCTGCGGTTCTGCGCTGCGCTCTGCCTGTTTTGCATGAAGCTGCGCCAGCACAGAGGGTTTCCGCACATTGTCCGCAGTGCGCTCTGTAACGCGGCCTGCATAGTTCACAGGCTGGCGCGGCCTGTCTGCGACTTCGGTTTCGGCTGCATCCTCGTCCACTCCCAGCGCATCCTCACTACCCTTTTCATCCATGTTGAGCAGAGAGTTCAGCTCCGCAAGGCGCGCAGATTTTTCATCCAGTTCCGCTTCCTGCGCAAAGGGACGTTTGGCTTCTTCCTTTGCCTGCGCCAACTGCTGTTCCAGATTTTCCAGTCTGCGCTCCACCTGCGGTAGTGTCCTTTCGATGCCTGCCAGCGCATTGGTAACACGCAGAATGTTACCCTGCGGGTCTTTGCCGACTTCCATCGAGTAGTTCCATGCACCCTTGATGGACAGGCGGAACACCTTATCGAAGTTGTCAAACCGGGAATGCAGTTCAAACGCACCGTAGCTGCCGATTCTGCCCTCGGTGCCTGCTGCTTTCAAAGCCTTGCAAGCCTCGATAATGGCTGCACCTGCTTCCTTGCGTTCGCTGTACACCTTACCGCTGATTTCCATAGAGAAGTGGTCTTTGTCCTGCGCCAGAAGCGGTTTTGCCGCTTCCATATCGGTTTTCAGTGCTTCAATCTGACCCTGTGCCACAGCGATTTCTCGCGGATAGCGGCGCGCAATATCCGATTCCAAGCTATAAATCTGACTGGTGTGATTGGCTTTCAGCAGTTTCAGTTTGCTGACCTGAATATCCAAGTCCATCTTTTCCTTGATGTAGGGATTGCCCGTTGCCAGTGCCTTGATTTCGGCATAGGACAGTGCGGTATCGTCCACATCATCGCAGGCACGGACAGGAGATTTAGAAGTCATGATCTGGGAAATGAACTTCTGTTTGTTTTCCAGAATCTGCCACATATACGAATCAAACGTATTTTCAGTGACGTAACGATAGATTTTTACCTGCTTATTCCGGTTTCCCTGCCGGAGAATACGTCCTTCCTGCTGTTCTAGGTCAGACGGCTTCCACGGGCAATCCAGATGATGCAGGGCAATCAGCCGATCCTGAATATTGGTTCCTGCGCCAAGTTTCGGCGTAGACCCCATCAGGATACGCACCTGTCCGGCGCGCACCTTTGCAAACAGGTCAGCCTTTTTGGTTTCCGTGTTATACTCGTGAATGAACGCCACTTCTTCACGAGGAACACCTTTCGCCACCAGCTTCTCCCGCACATCATCGTAGACGTTGAATGTACCATCAGCTTTTGGTGTCGATAAATCGCAGAAAATCAACTGTGTCCCCCTATCCGGGGCAGATTCTTCCCAGACCTTGAACGCATTGTCCACGCAGCGATTCACCTTGCTTTCCGGCTCATCCGGCAGCATATCATTTATAAGCCGCTGGTCGAGTGCCAGTTTTCTGCCATCGTTGGTGATTTTGAGCATATTATCGAATCTGGGATTCACATTACCGTTGCGTACAGCCTCGGCACGGTCTGCAAAGGAACTGACCATTTCTTCCTGTGTTTCGCTGGGTTTCAGCACTTCGTTGATGTACTCCGCTTGCGGCACAGGCAGATTCAGCATATCCGCTGTCTGCACATCTGCGGATTCCTTGAACAGAGAAATCAGCTCCGGCAGATTAAAGAACCTGGCAAAACGTGTTTTGGCACGGTAGCCGGTTCCTTCCGGGGAAAGCTCGATTGCCGTGACGGTTTCACCAAAGGATGCCGCCCAATCATCGAAGTGGCTCAATCCCATCTTCTGCAGGGTGTCATACTGGAGATAACGCATAATGGTGTACAGCTCCACCATCGAGTTGCTGACCGGGGTTCCAGTTGCAAAGGTCACACCCTTGCCGCCTGTCAGTTCGTCCAGATACTGACACTTTGCAAACATATCGCTGGATTTCTGGGCATCGGTCTGGGCGATACCTGCGATATTTCGCATTTTCGTGTAGAGGAACATATTTTTATAGAAATGTGACTCGTCCACAAACAGACGGTCAACACCCAGTTCCTCAAATGTAACTACATCATCCTTTCTCGTCTGGTCGTTCAGCTTTTGCAGCTTTGCTTCCAGCATTTTCTTTGTTTTTTCCATCTGCTTGACCGTAAAACTGCGACTATCCTCACTCCGGGCATCGGCCAGAGCCAGCGTAATATCGTCGATCTGACGCTCTACAATGGCTTTCTGCCGTTCCGGGGAAAGCGGCACACGCTCAAACTGCGAATGACCGATCACGATGGCATCGTAATCGCCGGTTGCGATACGGGAGCAGAACTGCTTTCGATTGCTGGGTTCAAAATCCTTCTTCGTTGCCACCAACACATTCGCATTGGGATAGAGCCGCAGGAAATCTGCGCCCCACTGCTCCGTGAGGTGATTCGGCACCACATAGAGGTTTTTCTGCGATAAGCCCAGCCTGCGGCTTTCCATGCCGGCAGCAATCATCTGGAAGGTCTTGCCTGCACCCACGCAATGCGCCAGCAGCGTATTGTTACCGTACAGAATGTGCGCAACGGCATTTTTCTGATGCGGCATCAGAGAGATTTCCGGGGTCATGCCCTCAAAACGAATATGACTGCCATCGTACTCACGGGGACGAATCGCATTGAAAATCCGGTTATAGGTCGCACACAAATCCTCGCGGCGGTCTAAATCCTTGAAAATCCACTGCTTAAACGCTTCCCGAATGGATTCCTGTGCCTGCTGTGCAAGCATGGTTTCCTGCTTATTCAGCACACGGTGGTCGCCATCCTCATCGTGAATCGTATCGTAGATTTTGGTATCCCGGAGGTTCAGTGCATCTTCCAGCAGCTTATAACCGTTGACGCGCAGGGTTCCGTAAGTGTTGGTGACAAGCGGATTTCCGCGATCCAGCGACTTACCCGAAATGTTCCATGCACCTGAAATTTCGGAATAGGTTGCCTTAATGTCAATCCCGGCATAGTAGTTCGGGGTTTTGAACACTTCTTTCATAAACTGCGTGATATACTCCGGCTTCACCCAGTTCGCACCCAGCCGCACTTCAATTTCCGAAGCATCCAAATCCTTGGGCTGTACCCGTTTGAGGTAGTCCACGTTGATCTGATACTCTGCATGGTTTGCCGCAAAGATTTCTGCTGTGGCCAGTTTTTCACGAACATTGCCGGACAGGTATTCATCCGAGGTTTCCCACTGCTGTGTCACAGGATTTCGGAAAATCGCACCTGCCAGTTCATCCGTGATCTCCTGTTCCGGTTTACCGCAGAGCTGCACCATAAACGGCACATCCACCTTTGCTTTTTCTCCAATGGAAAGTGCCAGGGCTTCGCTTGGCGTATCCACCGAGGTAACAGGCTCCGGCTTACGGATGGTGCGCTTTGTAAAAATATCGGCCAGCCGTTTGAGATTCTTCTCCTCATCCAGAATTTCCAGCGATGCCAGCAGACAATAACTGCTGTCCTGTCGGAACGCCCGCTTGTTGGCGGTGCTGTTGATCAGGCCATACTGCGCCTTAAATGCGGTGTATTGCTGTTTCAGTTCATTCTGCAAAAGCTGTACTTCCGCATCCGAGCCATCACGCAGCTGACAATCCAACAGTTTTCGGGTGGTTTCTCGCAGAGCGATCATGCCCAGCACTCGCTCTGCTGTCACGGCAGGCAGTTCCACCTTGTTCATAAAAGAATTTTCGCGGTAGTAAATCTGCCCATCTACGTTCGTAAAGCTGAAATTCTTCACACTTGGGTCTGCCGGGATAGATTCTTCCTGCACATCCAGTTCATCGTCGGAGATTTCCGGCTCCGTGATGGTGACATGGATGTTGCTGACCGCTTCTTTCAACTGCTGGGCAAGGTCTGCGCCTTCGATGGGCTTGACCGTGGTTTCCTGCTTGCCGTACTGGGTGCTTTCCGTGGTGATCTCGCCCAGCACCATTTCAGGATGCTGCGCAAAATACTGGTTGATGGAGTAGCCTTTCAGTGTTTCGCCAAGGTCTACCCAGTCTGCCCGCTCTACCGCTGCACGGTCACGCTTCTGCAAAAACAGAATGTCAGCAACCACGCTCGTGTTGGCATTGCGCTGAAACGCATTGTTCGGCAGACGAATTGCGCCGACCAGATCGGCACGGTTGGCAAGGTACTCACGGACAGAGGAATCCTTTTTATCCATCGTACCACTGGACGTTACCACTGCTACCACACCGCCCGGACGCACAAGGTCAAGACTTTTCGCGATAAAATAATCGTGGATCAGGAAATTGTGGCGATCATACCGCTTGTCCGGTACTTTGTAATTGCCGAAAGGTACGTTGCCCACAACACAGTCAAAAAAGCTGTCTGGGAACTGCATCGTTTCAAAGCCCTGCACTGCAATCTTGTTTTTCTGGTACAACTGCTGTGCAATGCGGCCTGAAATGCTGTCCAGCTCCACACCGTACATCCGAATCTTTTCCATGCTGTCCGGCACCAGACCCATGAAATTGCCGACACCGCAGGACGGTTCCAGTACATTGCCTTTGGACAATCCCATATTGCCCAGGGCTTCATACATTGCCTTGATGACCGTAGGAGAAGTGTAAAACGCATTCAGAGTACTGGCACGGGCTTCCTTGTACTCATCTGCCGTGAGCAGGGACTGCAGTTCGGCATACTCTTTCGACCATTCCGCATTGTTTTCATCGAACGCCTGCGGAATACCGCCCCAGCCAACATACCGGGAAAGGATTTCCTGTTCCTCCGCTGTGGCCTGCCGCTGCTCTGCATCCAGCGTTTGCAGCACCCGAATGGCTTCCACATTGGCTTTATACTTTGTTTTCGGTCCTCCTGCGCCGAGATCATCGTCCGTAATACGGAAGTTCATAGGTTCCTGTTTGGGCTGTACAGGCTGTTCTGTTTCTGCTTCACTGTCCAGCGGAAGATTGTGCTGCCGCCTTGCATGGTTGACCTCTGCCGGAGTCATAGGCTGCTGCGTCAGCGGTTCAAGGGCTTCCTCTGCCGCTGCGCGGCTAATGGCATCCGTTCGGTTCTGCACATCTGCGATCAGCTGCATCTGTTCCGGCGGGAAGTCGGGATTCAGCAGTTCTTCCAGCTCGCCGCCTGCTTCTGCCACCGAATAGATCACATCCATCTGCTCCGGGGAGAAATCCTCGTAGGCCACACCCGCATTGTGCAGAGCCGTAAAGACTGTGATTTCAACCGCTTCTTCCATCGGTACATCTGCCTGTTCGTACAGATGCCGAATGTACTCCAGCTGTTCCGTTCGGAAAATCGGATACCGGGCTTCTTTTGCAAGGGTCATGTCCTGCAAACTGACCGTTCCCTGTTCAAAGTTGACCGAATCCA
>OGHK01002196.1_pt1 | contig 14251 bp, 13 predicted proteins | sample 1571411 | NCBI WGS metagenome assembly OGHK01 (sample SAMEA2582043, study PRJEB24529) | metagenome | biome: Human gut stool | place: China | collected 2011 | reverse complement strand
CCAAGCTCTTCGACTACCTGCCCGGCACGCCCGAGGACATGCTCGCGCCCATGCGTTGCTTCCAGTATTCGGTCGCCTCGCAGTACGGCACCCACGTCGACGCGCCGCGCCACTTCCATGTCGAGGGTCGTTCCCTTGGAGAGATTGAACCCATCGAGTTTATGCATCCGCTCTGCGTGATCGACAAGCATGAGGAGTGCGCCGCGAATCCCGACTTTATCCTGACCATCGAGGACCTCAAAGCCTGGGAGGATGAGCACGGTCGCATTCCCGAGGACGCTTTCGTCGCCTTCCGCTCCGACTGGTCCAAGCTCGCCGACCTCGAGAACAAGGACGAGGACGGCCAGCCCCACTACCCCGGCTGGGACCTCGGCGCCATCAAGTGGCTCGTTGAAGAGCGCGACATCGGCGCCATCGGCCACGAGCCGGCTGACACCGACCCGGCGAGCGTGACCACGCGTGAGGACGCCTACCCCTACCCCGGCGAACAGTACATCCTCTCGGCAGTGATGCACGCCGACGAACGAAACCGGGCCATGTCCGAAAAGTTGGGAGAGGATGTGTACCATTACCACCTCCATGTAGTCTATATCCCAGTGGTGGAAAAGGATGTCCGCTGGACGAAATGCTGCAAAGACCCAGCCCTGGTGGGAACGGTGAAGGAGCGGATTCACCAGGTGAGCATGAGCAAGAAATGGGCTTCCCAACCGGCAATTGGCGAAGACGGGCAGCCACTCCTCACAAAGTCCGGTAAGCCGGTTCTGCGGAAATCCTACTCCGTCCTACAGGATGATTTCTACAACGTTATGCGGGCAGCGGGCTACACAGACCTGGAGCGGGGAGAGCGTGGCAGTTCCGAGGAGCATCTGATCGTGACCCAGTTCAAAGTGGAGCGGGAACAGCAGCGCCTGGAGGGACTGACAGAGCAGACAGCTGCCAAAGCCCAGGAAGCCGCAGCCCTCGGAAAGAAAATCGAACGCTACCAGAAGCAACAGGTGGCCATCCAGAAGGTGGACGAGATTGAAGCCAAGCCGGTGCCCTTGTCCACTACAAAGGTGATCCTGGAACGGAAGGAGTATGAGGCACTGAAGACTACGGCAAAGAAGTACATTGCCCAGGAGAAGCGGGAGGGAGTGCTCCAAAGGGCGCTGGATGCCGCAATGGCCCTGATTAACGAGCTGAAAGCGGAAATCGCCTCCCTGCGGGAAGATCTGGCCTACTACCGTTCACCCCGCTTCCAGATGAAGCTCCATAAGGTCGAAAAGGAAAACAACGATCTCCGGGACAAGCTCCGGGTCTACAACGCCATCATTGACCGGTACGATTTGGGCCGATTCTTTGGGAAAAACAGGGATATTGGCCGCACCAGGGATGAGGCACGGTAAATCCCGTGTAGACCCGGAAAAGTCATAAATCATGCAATGGGAGCGCCTGAATAGAACAGCGCTTCATTCAGGCGCTTCCCACCAGAAAAATGCCAAACTTTCCCGGGTGCAGAGCCGGGGAAATTATTCAACAATAGGAGGATACTTATGAAAACAGGACTTACCAAGAAACAAAAGAGAACCAGCATTTATTTCACAGAAGCAGACGAATTCGTGGAAATCTGCACCTACAACACAGAACTTAAAAACCGCCTGGCGGCCTTTGCAGAGAAGTATCCCACAGAGTGCCGCCAACTGGACGATGATGGAAATGACTGTAAGACCTTTGAAGTCCGAAAGGGACGTTTCAGCTTCCGGCTGACGCCACCGTACAGTGAGGAGCGAAAACAGTCGGCGAGTGCACTGGCAAAGAGAAATACAAAAAATCTGAGGAGGGGGACAAAATGAAAATCCTATTTTGCAAATTCAATATTGATACAGCTTGTGTAGAAGTTTGGGGCAATGATGGACGTGTGATTTCCATTTATACGCCTGCCATTGAAGATGAATTTGCTGAAAATATGTATCAGAGGTCAGAACTGGATTGGCTAATTGACCATGATCCGGCGGCGTATGCGGAGCTGGTGCTGCACGGGGATGTGGAGGAGTATTTGAGGAATGTGACGGAGTATCGGACTATGGAGGAGTGAAACGCTGGGGTACGCTCTAATTTTAGAGAGTGCCCCTGATTTCTTACTGGTGTTTCAGATTGAAATATGAGTAATCTTGCGGGCTGAAATTTCTACGAAAACCAAAATTACGACAACAAAAATATGTTTGACTATTGAGAACAATAGAAAAGTGTGATATACTAACAGAAAATTCAGCTATCGCTGAAATCAAATCATGGAAATCCTAATTCAAATGAGCGATTTCATACATTGCAGGTGGGAAATATAGAATGGCCATTAGCTATAAAAAATTGTGGAAGATGCTAATCGATAAAGACATGAAAAAGAAAGATTTATGCGCTGCTGCCGGAATTAGTCATGCATCAATGGCGAAGCTGGGAAAAAACGAAAATGTCACAACGGATGTACTTGTGAAGATTTGTACGGCGTTACAATGTGACATTGGCGATATTATGGAACTAATTCCTGAGAGTTCAAAATGAAAGGGACGAATACAATGGCTGAGCAAGCTTTAAAAAAAGCTGTTTCTGTGCAGGCAAAACCAATATTGAAATGGGCAGGCGGGAAAACGCAGATGCTGGGCGATCTTCTCCCCAAAGTACCTACTACTTACGGACGTTATATTGAGCCTTTTTTAGGCGGCGGCGCAATGTTTTTTGCCCTGCAGCCAGAAAATGCGGTTATCGCAGACAGTAATCCGGAACTCATCAATATGTATCGCCAAGTTGCAAATCATGTGGATGATGTAATTAAATATCTCCGGACATATGAAAACACCAGTGAAATGTTCTACGCTGTCCGAAGCCTTGAGTGGACATCCCTACCCAAGGCGGAAGCTGCCGCAAGAACGATTTTCTTAAATAAAACATGCTTTAATGGCCTGTACCGTGTCAACAAACAAGGACAGTTCAATGTTCCTTTTGGAAGATATAAGAACCCGAAAATTTGTGATGAGGAGGGCCTTCGTGCAGCATCTGAGGTTCTGAAAAAAGCGGATATTCTGTGCGGGGATTATATCTTGGTTTTGGAACATTATGCGCAGCCTGGGGATTTCGTTTTTTTAGACCCACCGTATTTGCCGATTTCGGAATACTCAGATTTTAAGCGTTATACAAAGGAACAATTTTACGAAGAAGACCACATTGAATTGGCTAATATGATAATGACGCTGCGGGAACGTGGATGCTATATTATCCTGACTAATTCTAATCACCCTCTTGTACACGAATTATATGCGCCGTTTACAATTGATGTAATTCAAACAAAACGACACATTTCGTGCAATGGCAGTACCAGAAAAGGCGAGGATGTTATCGTAACAATTCCACCCAAGCAGCGTACTTCCATTAAACTTGTCCCACAGCCGCTGCCAAAACAGGTATCGCTCTATCCGCCTACCAGATTTATGGGCTCGAAAAGCAAGCTGCTTTCCGAAATATGGTCGGTTGCCTCACAGTTTAATGTGAATACCGTGGTGGATTTGTTTTCGGGATCTGGAATCGTGGGATATATGTTTAAGGCTCAGGGAAAGTCTGTTATCAGCAACGATTATATGGCCATGTCTGCTACCTTTACAAAGGCGATGGTAGAGAACAACACAGTTACATTACCCATAGAAGAAGCGAAACAGTTGCTTATTACCCGTAAGGAATCTGATCATTTTGTTGCTACAAAATTTCAAGGCCTATACTGATGAAGAAAATGACCTGATCGACACGCTTCGTACCAATATTGACGCAATCCGAGATCCATATAAACACGCTATTGCAATGACAGCACTGATTCGTGCCTGCACCAAAAAGCGTCCCAGGGGTATTTTTACCTACACAGGGCACAGATATGATGATGGACGAAAGGATTTGCAAAAGTCTCTTGCAGAACAGTTTCTGGAAGCTGTGGAGGCTGTGAATCATGCGGTGTTTGATAATGGGAAGGTGAACCGCTCTAAGCATGGTGATGCAATGGATTTGCGAGTAGAGCAGTCGGACTTGGTTTATATTGACCCACCATATTATTCACCACTTTCTGATAATGAATATGTCCGCAGGTATCATTTTGTAGAAGGACTTGCTCGAGATTGGAAGGCTGTAGAAATTCAAGAGCATACATTAACTAAGAAATTTAAGTCCTACCCCACACCGTTTTCTACTCGAAAGGGCGCAGCAGATGCATTTGATAAGCTGTTTAAGAAATTCTCTAATAGTATTTTGCTTGTGTCGTATTCTTCTAACAGTCTTCCCACGCAGGACGAAATGGTTGCGATTATGGCAAAATATAAGCAGCATGTAGAGGTTATACCAATAGATTATAAGTATTCTTTCGGAAATCAAAACGAGGCTAAGACACACCGGAACTCTGTTCAAGAGTATCTATTCGTTGGGTATTGATGGGGGCTATGGAATGAACGAAAAGATAGATATTTGGCTGGTTGGCAACACTGGTCTGCGCAATCCCAATCGTATCCAGGATGGCTTCAGAATTTTTGCAGGCTCGCCTTTTGTGGGAAATCTCCACGGCAAAGATAATGAAATTGGATTTATGAACCTTCTAAATGAGAAGGGCATTATTCAAAATGAGGAAGGAAAGGACAGTTCCGGAAGCCATGCACGAAAGTGGCGGCTGATGTTTGCGAAAAACGGCTTGATCTACCCTCAGGTTCAGAAGAACGATGGCGTACAGGAAGATTTGGGCACACTTGATGATATTACACCGTTTGGACGTACTTTCTTGAAAGCTGACACATATTCTGCTGTGCAAGAGTGTTACCTGCGAGCCATGAGCGTTGAGCAGTTCCCTATGCCGGATGGCAAGCAGCATTTTTCTCCGTTGAGGTGGCTCCTGGCAATTATGCTTGAATTGGAGAAAAGAACTGGTTCGTCGGAACTCAGCAGAATTGAATTTGCCCTTTGGGGCCATACAACCAATCCAGGCTATGATTTGAACATGGTTGTTGATAACATTCTCGATTTGAGAAAACGCCGGGCTGCTGCACCAGCTAAACGTCCTTTTGATAGAAAGGAAATCACAGAAAGAGGGAAGCATTACGATAAGAAAGCAGATAATTTCTTGGATTACAGCGATATGAATATGCGGTATCTCCGTATTTCCGGCGTTCTTCAGCGCAAAGGCAGAGGCCTTATCATCGTTCCCACCAAGCATATATTGGCCGAGAAGCTTGCTAAAACAACGGCAGGTGCTGAACCCATTATTGAACAGTACAAATTGCTTTGTAATGGAGCACCGCTGCCGACGGATAATTTGGAAGTTGCAAAGTCACTGCTCGACGATCTAACCGAGCGGATGAAAGAACGACGTATTCTGTTTGATATTTCCGATTTGCCGTTAACCACATCTGCCGAAATCAATATTGCAAGGCAGCGGCTCGAAAACATCCTTGCCCAGACAGACGAAATCCAGTATGCCAATGACCAGTGCAATCAGTGGAAAGAAATCGCTGACTACATGTCTTTGCTTATTAAGGGTGGCGGTAAAATGGTCTATGACGAAGATAATGCTATTGAAGTACCCAAGGACGAAACGCCAGTATACATAGAGTGGACGCTTTGGAGGGCTGCGCTGGCAATCGATCACATGGTCAACAAGCCTTATGAAGTCCGTGGATTCAAATTAGATTCTGATTTTATGCCTGTATCTGCGGCAGGTGGCGGAAAGGGCGATTTGTACTGCGAATTTGATGATTTCACAATTCTCACCGAAGTGACTATGTCCACATCATCCCGCCAAGAAGCTATGGAGGGTGAATCTGTTAGACGCCATGTGTCGGACGCTGTCCTAAAATATGATAAGCCTGTCTATGGAATGTTTATTGCAGTCCGCATCGATACTAACACTGCAGAGACGTTTCGACATGGCGTTTGGTATGCCAAGGGTGATGTTAAACAGAGACTTGATATTGTTCCGTTTACCTTGGCTCAGTTCCGGAAATACTTTGTGGCAATATTTGAAGCGAACAAAGCTGAACCTAAGAATCTCCGTGATTTGATTATGAAATGCGAATCCAGACGAGATATTCTGGAAGCTCCTGTTTGGAAGCAGTTTATTGATATTACCGTATCTGAAAAGGTAAGTGAAATTGTAGGTGGAATTGTTATTTCCAAATCTGCTGAGGTACCGTTGATCCCCGCTGGTGCAGTTGTTCGCCACACAGTGTTTGGTGAGGGCCAGATTGTAGCACTAGAAGCAAGCTTCCCTGAATGCCCGACAAAGTCTATTGAATTGCCTTATTTGCGGTCACTACCTGATGAGGTGAATTTCTGCCCCGATGGTATAACCTTATTGCATGACCGATTTGGCGAGGGATCGGTATATGCTTATGCTGTTGTATTTCCAAATGCTATTATGAGATTGGCGTACCCTGACGCATTTGAAGATGGGCAACTTGACATTGAATGGTGACCTATTTGAAGCGACCTTTTCTGAAGGCAATGGTGAGAAAAATGATTAAATTACTAGTAACAGACTTAGATGATACTCTGTACCCTTGGCTCGGTTTTTTCGTTCCGGCGTTTTATGGAATGGTTGATGAATTATCGAGAATATTGAAGATTGATGAAAACGTTATTATAGCAGAATATAAAACCGTACATCAAGATAAAGGAAGCGTAGAGTACCCATATGCAACATTATTACTTCCCTGCGTAAAAAAGGCATATCCCGATCTCTCCAGAGAGCAAGTGCTCTATAAACTAGATCCTGCTTTTCACCGTTTTAATTCTATACGTAAGCGTGAATTGGCTTTGTTTCCGGGTGTTAAGGAGACGCTAAAATCAATTTTTCATTCTGGTGTTGTTATTGTAGGTTTTACAGAATCGGCGGAGGAAAATGGCTATTTTAGACTGAAAAAGCTTGGAGTTGATATGTTTTTCCGTAAGGTTTATGTGTCTGATAGTGAATATAAGCCATTAAACAAGACACATACTTCCCACAAAACCGCGACAATCCACGGAAAAAAGCCCAATGTTGATGTATTGCTCCAAATTATGACTGATGAAAAAGTGTTACCAAGCGAAACAGTCTATGTAGGGGACAGCTTAACCAAGGACATATATATGGCAAACCAAGCAGGTGTACACTCCGTGCTATGCAAATATCCCTCTGCTCCGAATGCGGCGGAGTTATATGAGAAACTTGTTGCGATTACAAGCTGGAAAGAAGAAGATTTTATATATGAGGCCAAATTGAAACAGGAATGCCAAATAAAAGGAATTCTATCTGACTATACAATTGATAATTTCCAACAAATCATCCAAGTGATTAACAACATAAATGGGGAGAGCTGCTATGTCGACGAGTAGATTAAAAACTATAATATTGCGTTTTCGCGATCTATCAATTGCAGATACAATTTTTGAACATAATAAAATAATCGGAGAGAATCATTTTGTTTGGTGGGGATGGTGGGCAAAGCCGCAAGAAACAATCCCTTTCAAAGAGTTTGGACAGTTAAATTCTGCTTGTAAAGAAGTAGGACTACAGGTTTTTTTGTTCGATTCGGGAAAGAGAATCCTTTATAAAGCACAGTGCACTGAGATCGTTTATAAAAACGCCGAAAAATGCGGAAGTCCCGACGCAACGAAAACTCCTCCATACTATTCGACCATGGAGTATATGGCCTGGTTCAAATTTGAAAATATATCTGCTCCCCTAAGTGGTGCTGATGCGACTAAAGAATTAAAAAATTATTCCTATTATCGAGTGGATGACTTCTTCGTATCGGGCCATTCAACTTTTGCACCGTTTTATAATAAAAGAATTTACAGCATTGACGAATTAGCTGAGCAACAAAGAACAATTTGGTTTATTAGAGATTTTGATCGGGGCGATAAATCCCATGAAATTCATTCATATTCGGCGTCAATGAGTAACGGAAAGAATGTAGATACTGATTTCCGACTGCTTTCAGCAAACAGTATCCTTTGGATTTCTGATGCCCATTTCTCAACAGATCATCACGCCTTCAAAGTTGAGCATGGGAATGATAATCAGTTGTGTATTAGACTCCAAAAGGAACTTGAGCGGCTTTCATTGACTGTTTCACATGTTATTATTTCCGGGGATCTTACTTTCCGTGCACAGGCTGATGAATATAGCATGGCCGAACGCTTTATAAATGACTTTAATAGCATTTATAATCTAAACAAAGCATGCTATTCAATCTGTCCAGGTAATCATGACCTCAGATTAAGTAGTACTGGGTACAAAGAAGGAGAAAAGGTTACTGTTGCTAGCGATGAAGCGAAAGAATGTTATACAGATTTCTATAGAAGAATATATGGTATTGAACCCACGGAAAGTTTATATTCAATCAAACGATTGCTGACTCCTGATCTAGTTCCTGTAGAAATAATTATAGTTAATAGCGTTCTATTGCAACAAGGCGAGCATTTTATGGGAATGGGTTTTGTTGGAAACAACCAACTAAATGCAATAGAAAAGGAATTATCATTAACAAAGGATAAACCCGTTATGCGCATTTTGGTCATGCATCATCATTTGCTGCCAGTGATGTTTTCGGAAAAGCCCGCAATCGACCACATGTATTCTATGATGTTAGATAGCGAGGCAATTTCGCAGTTTATTATTCGAAACAAGATAAATGTTGTCTTGCACGGCCATGCACATAAAGAATATTACGCCGAAATTACTCGAGAGGTTGAGCAAATAAAGCATAAATACTATATTTTGGGAACAGGCAGTGTCGGAGCAATTCAAGAAGATCTAAGTGATAGTAGGCCGAATATGTTTTCAACGCTCTCCTTTTCGCAAAGTGAATTAATAATTGAGCAATATAGCTTGTTTCCAAATGGAGAGGCATCTACCAAACTCCATACATACAAAATTCCTACCCCTGAAAAACGCTAAATTGTTTATGAATAAGATGGATTTACTAGCTCTATTTTGGCGGTAGAAGGCGGGGAAAATCATGTTATCTGAATAGAACACAAGTGTATCCCTGCAAACTAATCTGCGTAAAAGATGCCTAAAAACACAAACAGATAGTACTGAATCGAGGAAAGCAAATGGGCAAACCTACTATATTCTTTAGCCATTCTTCAAAAGATAAAGAAATCGTGCAGTCAGTTAAGAATAAACTGGATAAAGCGACTGGTGGCGTTATGGACATTTTTATGTCCAGTGACGGTCAAAGTATTCCATTCGGAACAAATTGGATTCACAAAGTTGAAGAAGGATTAAAGTCAGCAACGATAATGTTCGTTTTCGTAACTGAAAATTCTGTTTCTTCTGGATGGATATATTTTGAGGCCGGGTACGCATATTCTAAGGGAATACAGGTTATCCCCGTAGGAATAGGGGTTGATATAGGAGCATTAAAGGCCCCTCTTAATCTGCTACAAGGATTTAATATCTTATTTGAGGACAGTCTAAATAATTTCATCACTATTATCAATAGAACCTTTGACTATCGTTTTGAAAGTGCTTTTGAGCATAATGATTATTTAGATGTAATACGAAACCTTTCTTCGGAATCTAACGATACAGCCAAGTTCGAAGAAATTTTTGATAGAGACCACGTTCAAACAGAGAATATAATTCAACTGGTTAATAGACTCTATAACGTTGGATTTATCTTAAAAAAATAATGCTCTGTTGCACAGAAAAACCATACCGCCCTCATTCTGTGACAACATTTTGACAACAAAAAGTCAGATAATCCATACTATCTGGATAATAGAGCCAATCTGAATAAACGTGAACGTGAGCCAATTTTCAGAAATGAATCTGTTCAAGAGGCGTTTGAAAAGAGCGGGTGAGAATAAACTTCCATGTGATGGGATAAGCCTAGAAGGCAAAGCGAAATATAGAAAATAGACCCAGAGAAATTTTCTATTTGGAACCTGTTTTTATAATGCGTCATTAACTTGTAACTTAAAATGCGTAACATTACATATAAGAAGACGAACGCTATGGAAAAAACGACCACAAATCTCTGTGTGCACCCTATAGTTAAGCAAGCAGTAGGAGAAGCCTTAAAGCAGCTGGGCGTGCCTATGGCAACGGCGGTGGATATGTTTTTGCGCCAAATTGACCTGACCGGGAGTATTCCCTTTGTCATTGCGCTGCCGAAAGCACCGGACGGTGTAAGTGCGGACGAGATGACTGCCAGCAGCTTCGTAGCGTTATTCAGGTGGGGCTGGATAATGTGAGGCGGGGAAGGTACAGGATACCAGTACTGTAAGGGGCTGCGGACAAAATCTTGGACCATATGGTTATCCTGCGGATAAATTCGGTGTCCGTATTCCTTTAGATTGTCTATATTCCAGAGGACTCATTCCGCCAAGAGAAAGCTTGATACGTTTCTCGCAATACCAATGCAGGTATTGATCTACTGCATTGATAAATTGATTGATAGAGTACCCCGCCCAGGAAACATAATAAAACATCTCGTTTTTCAAACGTCCGAACACACCTTCACAGGCTGAATTGTCAGGTGAACAGCCTTTCTTCGACATTGATCTTATAAGCCCTGCTGTATTCATTCGTTCAATCCATCCCGGCCATCTATAGTGACAGCCACGATCTGAATGGATTATAGGATGCTCGTCTTCAGACAATTGTTCTATTGCGTTATCTAACATTGTGTTAACAAGTTCAGCATTCGGACTGGTTCCAATAGTCCACGTAACAATGAGCCCATCATAGCAGTCGATGACCGGAGAAAGATATACTTTACCTGCTGGAATTGAAAACTCGGTGATATCAGTAAGCCATTTCTCATTTGGCCTTTCCGCACTGAAATCACGTTGAATCAGATTGTCGACTTCAGGGCTGATTTCTCCCTTATATGAACTATATTTTCTCTTATGCGTGGTATATGGAACTATAAGATGCTCCTGCTGCATAATGCGTCGAACTATCTTCTCGGAAACGGTTATACCTGCATTTTTTAAGTGAGCATGAATTCGTCGATATCCATAGCTGCAATACGCTTCTGTAAACACGGTCTTGATTTTGCTGCGCAGCGCAAGGTATTTATCCTGTGCTTTGAGAACATTAGTCTGATAACAATAGCTGCTCTTTGCTATCTTTATTTCTGAAAGCAGTATTTTCAAAGAGTATGTTCCTCTGAGGGCATTGATCAAGATAGCTTTCTCCTTATTCGTAAGCTTGTCCAGATCAATGCCCGCTTCTTTTTTTATGAGTTCACTTGCTTTCTCATAAATGTCCCTTTGGAGACGAGCCCGGAATGCTTCCTGTTCATACTTTGCAGCTTCTTGTTGAAGTTTAGCAATTTTCTCTTTCAATCTTGCTACCTCAGAGCGCAGGTTTTCTGTAGACTGTTCTGCATCATCGGATTGAATAACGAACTGTTCAGACATTTTCGGTTCACGTTCCCTTCCCAGCAGTTCATCTTTCCATTTGTACAAAGAGGCCCGGCTGACTCCATGTTTAGAAGCAATTTTTTCAGCCGAGGATTCTCGAATGCAAAGATCGATTACAGCCTGTTCTTTTTGATCCTGCTGTAATTTTACCACTGGGGCTCCAGAATGACAAGGATGCGTTGCTCTGCCGATATCCTCTTTTAGCCAGTTAAACAATGTTGCTCTGCTGGGATATCCAAGCTTTTTTACAGTGCGCGCCAGGTTTTGACCATGTTCTTGATAATATGCTACCGCTGCCTTGCGCTGCTCCATAGTGAATTTACACCGACGCCTGTGCCGGACACATTCCGCATGCAAGTCACCTTGCGTTATATATTCCCGATACCATTGAAGCAGTGCCTGATGTGACGGATATCCCAGCTCTCTAATTACAGCTGAAAGGCTGTGGTCGTATTTTATATACAGCTTTACCGCTCTAAGCCGTTCTTCATAAGAGTACATCTGTTTCCCTCCTTGCAGAGGTCCATCTTTTCGTCCGCAGTCCCTTACACCAGTGGCAGTACAATATTTTCCCACACATTGATGGAGGATACCAGATTGAATGCCTGAAATACAAATCCGATCTTTCTTCTCCGGAAAACGGCAAGCTGATCCTCCTTCATGGAATACAGGTCCTTGTCAGACAGGATCACGCTGCCGCTGGTTGGTGTATCCAGCCCGCCCAGCATATGCAGCAGGGTACTTTTTCCGGAGCCTGACTTTCCAACAATGGCGACAAATTCTCCCTGCTCAATCTGGATATTCACATGATTGACGGCTTTGACCTGATTTTCCCCCGTCCCATAAAATTTGCAAAGCTGCTTCGTTTCTAATATCACGCCCACTCCAATGGCCTCCTTTTCTTATTTACCAGCATTGTATCAAAGGAACCTTTCATTTCACTTTCAAAAAGAGAGCAGAAGTCTTACAGATTTGAAAGACTTCTGCTCATCATCTCTATGAAAGTCCATTCTCCGGCAGCTGAATCAAAAAGGTACTTCCTTTTCTGACTTTGCCGGAGGCTACCGTGATTGTCCCACCATGCTGCTCAATAATCTGTCTGGACAGATACAGACCGATGCCGGTTCCGCTCTTTTCGCGGACTTCCGGCGCAGTCCCTCTGTAAAACCGCTGGAATATTTTATGGTATTCACTCTGCGGGATTCCGATTCCCTGATCCTCGATCTCAATTCTCACAAAGCCGGTTCTTTTTTGTAGACGGATCGTGATTTTTGAATGTTCCGGGCTGTATTTGATGGCATTGTCCAAAACGTTAATGATTGCTTCTCCAAGCCAGCGTTTATCCTGCATGAGTGCACAATGCTCCAGTGATTCGTTGCAATCGAAAATAAGTTCTATCCCTTTCTCCGCTGCCTTTGGATACGTTCGGTTTACTGCGGAGATGATCGTATCCATAATGGGAAGTGTTTTCTGATCAAGCTGAATCAAACCTGTCTCCAGTTTGGATATTTCCAGCAGAGACTGCAGCAATGTTTCCAATCCGTCCAATGCACTCCGGCAGCGGATGCGAAATTCCTGTTGCTCCGTCTCACTCAGATTGTTCCGCAGCAATATGCTAAAGCAGGTATCCAAGGCTGCAACCGGGGTTTTCAGCTGATGGGAAATGTCGGATACCATTTCCTTTGTGCTTTCCTTCTCCGCTCTGGCTTGCTCCTACAGCAGCTGGATATGATGTCCGATTGCTTCAAGCTGAAATTTCAGTCTTTCCTGCCCGACAGGATCTTCTGTGTCCGGCACTGCCTCAAAGTGATTTTCCCGAAATGCAATCAGGATTTGCTCCAGCTGCTCCAATCGTTTCCGACTTTCTTTCGCCTCAGCTTTCTTCCGGTAAAAGAGGAACGTTAGCAAAGACAGACACAGCACTGCACTGGTACAGCCGGTTATCATGATATTCTGCCGGAAGCGCACATAAAACGAAGTCCCTTTGTTTTCCCAATACCCGTATTGCTCTAATAATTGCTTACCTTGTTCATTGGCTTGATGGTCGTTTCCTTTCAGCCATCCTGCGGCAGCATCCATGCCGGTGGTCTCTGCGCCCGCCGCAACTTCTGTCAGGATATCCATTTTACATTGATAATCCTGATAATATAAATAGGTGGTAAAGCAGTTCAATACCGCAAAAAAGAGTAGGACCGGCAGCACCAGTGACAAGGCATCAACCCACTTTTTACGATGTCGTTTCGTCACTGCCTTACCTCCTGATTCCATATATACCCGAGTCCGCGGATGTTTTTAATATAGACCGGAGCCGCCGGATCCTCTTCGATTTTCTCCCGAAGCCTTCTGATGTTCACAGCTACCGTATTTTCATCCATAAAATCACCATCCAGATCAAACACGTTTTCTAACAGCTGTGTTTTTGAAAGAATCTGTTTCGGGTTTTGAAGAAAAAAGGACAGCATTTTCAGTTCATTCTTCGTAAGGCTTATTTCTCTTTCCTTTACGAACGCCCTCATCTCTCCGGGGATAAATACGATATCCTTTGAATGAATTTTTGGAGTTCCGGGTTCATTCTTTCTGCGGCGGAAATGAGCCTCGATTTTCAGAAGAAGTACGGAAAGACTGAACGGTTTCGTCATATAATCGTCCGCACCGGCTTCATATCCCATGACCTGATCTGTCTCCTGATCCAACGCGGTAAGACAGATAATATATACATTTTGACAATTCCGCATCCATCTGACAAGCTCTAATCCGTTTCCATCCGGAAGATTCACGTCACAAATGGTAACATCCACATTATTATCACTTGCAATTCTTTTCGCTTTTTTCA
>OGHK01002187.1_pt1 | contig 14326 bp, 16 predicted proteins | sample 1571411 | NCBI WGS metagenome assembly OGHK01 (sample SAMEA2582043, study PRJEB24529) | metagenome | biome: Human gut stool | place: China | collected 2011 | reverse complement strand
GGACAAAATTGAAAAAAATTCTAATTGCAACATTAATCTTTATTGTTACAATATTATTGAATTTAAATGTAAAAGCAGTTGATTTAAATTTAACAGAAAATACTAGTGACTCTAATACAACTATCAATACTACTGATGAAGAAGATTATCCTACTTCAAATTATGCAAGATCTTCATCAAATACTAATACAAATCCAATATCTACTACTTCATCAGCTACTGTGAAAACAACATCTTCAACAGAATCTGGTTTAGGACTTACAAATATTTTAAATATTTTCTTGATTAGTATTGGAATCATTTTAATATTACTAGCTATTGCTATTTTAATTAGATTAAAAAATTAACAAAATAAATTGTCAAAAGTTGTCAAATTTGGTTTTTCCTGTTGACAACTTTTTTTGCATTTTTCTAGCAATTTTTGTATGTATATTTTCTCCAAATTTTAAAATAATATTAGTAGATTTAAAAAATCATATTAAACTTTTTAATTGTAAGGAGGATTATTATTATGAATAGAAAATTTTTTGTTTCTTTGGCTATTTTATTGTTTAGCATTTTTTCTTTTTCTATTTGTTTAGCTACTAATGGTAGTGGTATTGGTACTGCTGCTAATGATGTTAGAAATTTTGTTGGTGTTGTTGAAGATACTGTTGAAAATGCTGCTATGGATGTCTCTAATGCTTCCAAAGGTGCGACTGGTGGAACTGAAAATATGATGAATGGTAATCGTACATCTGGTATGTCTAGTTCTAATATGAATAGTGGATATTCTGCTACTAGAACAAATACTGATACTACTATGGGTATGTCTCAAAATGCCTGGATTTGGTTTGTACTTGGTGTTGCTGCTATCGCTATAATTGCTGTTGTTTGGTATTATTCTATGCAATTTACAAATACTGGTCGCCATGGACGTAATGATGATGATAATGAAAATTAATTTTTAAAAGTGCCATCGCTATGGTGACACTTTTTCTTCTAAAATTTTAAACATTTACATATAAAATTGGGCGAAAGCCCATGCGGAAGTCGCTGTAAGAAGTGCTGATACCGTTGCTGCGAATGCTCGTATAGTCGCTGCTGTAACCATAATTGCCTCCTCGAACAACACAAGGACCGTTAGAAATGTTAGACGTCTCTGTTGTCCATTCTATGGTGTTACTTGCCATATCATATATATTGCATTGTACATCTATTTTACTTGTGTCTGATAAAGAGTTTGTTCCTGTTTGTAATAATGAAGTATTTAAACTATTTTGTCTTGAATATTTTGCATTTGTTCCACAATTTTGTATAAATACTGTTGCTGTATCCCATGCATAACTATTCATTAAATCACTTGTAAAGTTATCATTATTATACATATTTTGAGATAATTGTGCAGCTTGTAGTTGTGTTACATAGTTATATACATTTTCTGTTCCTTTTTCTGTTATTTGTGTTAAAGCATTTCCAGCAGCACTCCTAGCGGTTGCTGTTCTTGCTTCATATCTTCCTATATAATATCCACCATTTGTTGCTACACTATTTTTAAATTTTGTTATATTTTTTGCTATTGTATTTCCATATTTTTTTAGTGTTGATGAATCATTTGAATCTTCTTCAACGTAAGTACCTGTGTATGCACTTTCTACTCCTGTTGTTGAATTAAAATCATATCTTCCTAATGTTATTGTTGTAGTTGTTCCATCTGCTTTTGTTATAGTACCAACTGGTACCCACACAAATTGACTTCCCTTTGTAGCCGTTTCTGTTACATCTTCTATTACTATTCCTTTATCTACTGTTGTTGCTCCATCTACTATCTTGAATCCTGCTGGCACAACTATTCTATTACCTTTTTCGTCTTTTAATTTAGTATTATCTGTCTTGCTTAACTCCTTATTTATATTATCTGTTATCAAACCAATTTTTTCATCTTCATTAGCATTATTTAAATATTTATTTATCTCATCTTCATATTCATTTAATCTTTGTCCTTGCTCTTTTTCTGCCTTTTCTGTTGCATTTTGAGCTGCCTTTGCATTTTTAAACAATCCTTGGTTTGTTAATGCAGATATTGATATTCCTGCTAATATTAATAAAATTATGATTGTTATTACCAATGCTATTAATGTAATACCTTTGTCTTTATTTTGTATCATAATTTTTCCTCCTTTGTTTTCTATTTTATTTTTTCTTATTATTTGTATTTTTATTCTTCTAATTCATTTTTTATTTTTTACAAATTCTTTTTGCAAAATATTTACTTGAATAAATAACATTTTACTGAATACATTACGACAAAGATATTAAATTTTCAATGTACTTGTTATTTACTTCCGTAAATTTCTTACACATTTATTTTAATATATCTTTTTATATTTTTCAATATTTTTTCCGTTTTTTCTTATGCTTTTTGCATATATTTTATTACAGCTTGTAGTACACGTTTTCACACCAATTATAGCACTGCAAAAATCACAAAAATACTACTTTTTGTATCTCTCTATTTTCAATTAGTTCATAAATTTGTCTATTATTTTTAATATCCTCAATATTTTTACCATGCATAGTAAAAATTCCTTTCACCCCAGAATACAACGCATAATGAATAGCCTCAACATCATCAGAACTACCAATTTCATCACAAGCAATTATTTCAGGAGCCATAGTCCTCACAAGCATATGAATTCCTTGATTTTTAGTAACATTTTCTATAATATCTGTCCTAATTCCAACATCATTTTGAGGAACACCTTTGTACATTGCAGCAATCTCTCCTCTTTCATCAACAACACCACATGTCTTCCCTTTAAAATTAATTTCATCTATACCATTACTCAATCTTCTTATAACATCACGTAAAATAGTGGTCTTACCTCTTCCAGGAGGAGCTACAATAATCGTATTATAAATCGATTTATTTTCTATATCAATTATCTCTCTTAATACTCTTGTACTGCAATTTAAAACTTCTCTTGCAATTCTAAAATTCAAACTTGATATGTATTTAACATTTACAATTTTGCCATTTTCTATAACACATGAACCAGTTAACCCGACACGGTGTCCCCCCTTTACAGTTATAAAGCCTTCGCATATTTGATTTTTATATGCATATATCGAATTTTCACATAATCTTTCTACTATTTGTAAAATTTCGGACTGTGGAATATTATATTGTAATATAAAATCTTTTTCTCGTAACCTTAAAATTATTGGTCTATCTGTTCTCATTCTTATTTCTTGTAATTCATCTATTATTTTATTATTTTCTTGGAATAAATTAAAAAAAATTTGATATATTTTATTAGGAAAATATCTTAAAATTTCATCTATATTTACCATTTTCTCTCCTCTTCCTGTTTTTGGGGACGGAGGGAAAAAACAGTTTTTATCATAATATATAACTGTTTTTTTCCTCCGTCCCCAAAAACAGTTTCCAAATGGACATGTTGTATTATATTCATTTCATTGAATTTTATGACTTTTATTGGTTATACTAATAATGATTAATAATTTTTTCAAATCTGCTTTTAGCTCTGAGGAAGGAATGTGATAAAAATGAAAAATAATAAGGTTTGGTTTATATTAGCTATTATAATAATTATATGCATTGGAATAGGAATCTATTTTTTCTCCAAAAATAAAAACTCAAATAATTCTACTTATTCAGCCAGTAAAACATCAGCAAATGAAGAAACCTCTAATAATACTAATTATAGTAATACTAATTATAGTAATACTAATTACAATAATAGTATTACAAATAAAACAGAAAATAATACTAACAATAATTTTTCTAACACAACTGAAAATAATGTTAATGAAATCAAACAAGATCCACCTCAACCAAAAGAAGAACAAATTGCATCTTTTACCACAAAAATTTATAATAAAGACACCGCTAGGCAAACAAATATAGAACTAACATGTTCTAGCTTGAATAGTACTATTATTAAAAATGGTGATATCTTTTCTTTTTGTAATACACTCGGGCCTGCCACTTCTGATAAAGGCTATAAAGAAGCCGATGTTTTTGATAAAGATGGGAACAAACAAAAAGGTCTTGGCGGTGGCAAATGTCAAGTGAGTACTACTTTATATAATGCTGTCTTAAAAGTTCCAAACTTACAAATAATTGAGAGACATGAACACAGTAATAAAGTTCCTTATGTTTCAGAAGGAAAGGATGCTGCTGTTTCTTATGGCAGTTATGATTTAAAATTTAAAAATAATTCTGGTTTTGATATTAAAATTTCTGCTTCTTGTAGTAAAAATGACATTTCTATTATTCTTTATAAAATTTAAAAAAGAGAATGTTATTTATGTATTTAATACATTTTTACACTCTCTTTTATTTTATTCTTTTACAATAAATGCATTTGGCAAATATCTTTCTCCCATAGGAGTTGATGTTTTATTTACAACTTTACCATTGTAATACATTGTTGCAGATGAACCACCATCAAGGTTCGCTGCATTATAAGCATCATATCTATTAAAAATATTTTGCATTTCTAATAAATTTGTTCCAATACTATATCCTGGTTGTCTTCCATCAACAACTACAAAAATGAAAGTTCCATCTTTTTTCTGTCCAATCCCCATTCTTGGATGAATTCCACCAGAGCTTGCATTTGTTATTTGATTTTTTCCGTTAACTATTAAATATGGTCCAAACTCAACTGCTGATTCTATTCCAGCATTCATAGCCTGTTGATATGTATATTTTCCAAGCACTAATTTTTTATCTGAACTTAAACCTATTAAACTATATTTTGATGTTTTATTTCCATATAATAATTTTTTATTTATTATTGTTGCATCACATAAAACATTTCCAGAGCCAACTCCACCATCATCAGCAAATCCTCCTGCATTTATTCCTGCAATTGCTCTATTATTTTTTACTATTTCACTAAGCTTCGTTCCTCTATTTGATTTTCTTCCATCTACTAGATTTACTTTTGATGCATCTGGTATTGTCATTACATATCCCACATAATTTCTTCCAGTTATTTTATCAACTTTAATTTCTTCTTTTTTATTTTCACTTGGAATTTCTATTTTTATTTCATTTGAATTAGAATCTTCATTATTTTGAACTTCTAACTTTTTCATTATTTCTTGTATTTCTTCATCTGATAAAAACCATGTTGCTAAATATTGATGATTCATTGTTGACATTGCTGTTACTACCCATAATTCTTTATATTTTTCAAATAATGATGTTTTAAAAAATAAGAATATTCCTATTATACCTAATATTATTAATGTTATTATTATTTTTACTACTAAAAATATTTTTTGTTTTGTTGTTTTTTTCTTTTTACCTTTTTTTGTATTTTCTATATTTTTAGCATGTTTAGATTTTTTCTTATTATTTTCATATTTATTAATTTTTTTATAATTTTCTTCTTTTGGACTTTCTATTTTTTCTTCTTTTTCGTGTAAATCATATTCGTTGTTTAATATGATATTTGTTACTGTGTCCATATCAAAATCGCTTTTTCTCATCTTCAATACCATTCTTTCTATTTTGTTACAACCACAATTATATCATTTATATGTGTGAGTGTCAAAATTTCGACAAAAATTTTTATTGTCAATTTTTTCCTTTATTTAAAATATAAAAACATTTATCTCTTAGCCAAACGTAACAAAGTTTTATTTAACTCAGCACCCAAAAATAAAGAATAGAAACAAGAATAAGTCCACATCATAATAAGCATCAAAGTTGTCAAACTTCCATAAGTAATAGAAAAGCCCTTAAAAATATCTAAATATTTAGAAAACACAAAAGAAATCACATTAAGAGCAATAGCACCAAAAATAGCTCCCGGAACTTGACTCTTAAAAGTAACCTTGTGATTCGGCATAAATCTATAAAGAAATAAGAACACAACAAAAGTCGCAAAAATAAATCCAATTTCAGTTACAAACTGTGAAAATGCATTAAAATTTTCAAGAGCTCCAAAATGCTGTTGCATTATTGATTTCAAACTATTTCCAAACACCAATAGAACCATTCCAATCATTATTAAAACTATAAACACAATTGTCTCAACCAATGCAATTATTCTCAAATATAATACTGACTTTTCTCTATCTTCATCAGTATTATATACAAAATGTAGGCCTTTTGTTAATGCAAAAAGCCCTTTTCCTGCTGACCATAATGTGAAAATAATTGATATAGATATTGTACCTATTGATTTTGAATATACTTCCCTTACAATTCCAATAATAAATTCGTTCATACTTGATGGAATTATTTTTGAAATTACATCAAATAATGTTTGTTGTTCAATATTTGTATATTGAATAAGTGTTATCAACAAGATTACAAACGGTATAAATGAAAGTATTGTGTAATATGAACATTGTGCCGAATACTCACTTATATGGTCATCACCACTATTTTTTAAAATCACATTAAATTGTTTCATTCTTTTAGAAATCCTCAACTTTAATTTTTCCATAATATTTCATCCTCTATTTTTTGTCTTTTGATTTTTTTGATAAATCTTTCAAATCTCCGACCTTTTCTTTTATTTCTTTTTTCTGACGTTCTACACTTTCTTTAAATTCATCTGTCTGTTCTACAACCTGCCTTTTTATTTTATCTTTTTTCTCTTTAATTTTTACTTTAATTGATTGAATTTTTGGATATGATTCTAACAATCTTCTATATAATCCAGATTTGTTTAATAAAGCTTCTTTTACTCTATTTGTAATTTCTTCTGTATTATCAAGGCTTTTTCCAAATTCTTTTGTTGTTTTTCCAACATAACTAATTACATTTGTTGAAATTATATTATCTAATACAAATATTACAAGCAATACCCAAAATACTATATTTAGTGCTGTCTCAGGTAATGATTCAATTGCTCCTAATAAGAATGGATTTGATACATACATTATAAACATTCCTAGCAATCCAAACGGAATTATAGTATTTAAACATACTCTTCCATTTATATTGAATTTTCTTTGGCTATAATCCCACCATCTTGCATGATATATTTTTTCCATAAAATAACTTGTTAGATATTCTAGTGTTCCGCACACTAGTATTGCCATTACAAATAATGCAAATGGGTCTGATACATATTTTTTAAGTAAAAATGTTATTAAAATTGCTCCTGTTCCATATATTGGACAATATGGTCCAACTAAAAATCCTCTGTTTATAAATCTTTTATATTGTATTAATTTTCCAATTACTTCCATGCACCATCCTGCAAATGAATATGTTAAAAATAGTAAAAAATATACTCTTATATCTATTCCAAATATTATCATTTTTTTCCTCCATTTTTTGTCAAAAATGCGATCTATTTTTAAAGATTTATTATTTATTCTTTCTATCTAAAAAGTTTTCCTATTTTGACAAGTTTTAAATTTCTATTCTATCTGTAAACTTGTTCTTTACAGATAATTTCAATAATTTATTTTCTTCTTTTTCTAATTTAGGGTCATTACTTACAACCTTAATAGCCGCCTCCTGAGCCAATTTCAAAATATCCATATCTGTAAACAAATTAGCAATCTTAAAATCAGGAATTCCATGTTGCATTGTACCAAAGAAATCTCCAGAGCCTCTCAACTCTAAATCTTTCTGAGAAATAAGAAAACCATCATTTGTCTCACACATAATCTTCATTCTCTCTTTTGTATTTTGCCCCTTGCCTTTAAATTTTAGCACACAATATGATTTATACTCACCACGGCCAACTCTTCCCCTTAATTGATGTAATTGTGCCAATCCGAATCTTTCTGCATCTTCAATTACCATTATATTTGCATTTGGTACATCAACACCAACCTCAATAACAGTCGTAGAAATAAGTATATCAATTTCCTTGTTTTTGAATCTCTCCATTATTTCATCTTTATCTTTTGGCCTCATTTTACCATGTATGTACTCAACTCTATAATCAGGAAAAGTCTCTTCTTTGCATTTTTCATATAAAGTTGTAACAGCTTTCAAGTCTGTATCCTCTTCTTCACTTTCTTCAACTAATGGACATACGATGTAAGCTTGTCTACCTTCATCAATCTGTTTTTTTATAAAATTATTAATTCTTTCTTCCATTCTATTTGTAACAGCAAATGTTTCTATTGTTTTTCTATTAGGTGGAAGCTCATCAATTATTGATATATCCAAATCTCCATATAAAATTAATGCAAGAGTCCTTGGGATTGGTGTTGCTGACATTACTAGCACATCTGGGTTCTGACCTTTTTGTGCAATTTTTGTTCTTTGCTTTACACCAAATCTATGTTGTTCATCTGTAACAACTAACCCTAAATTTTTAAACTCTACATTTTCTTCTAACATAGCATGTGTTCCAATCAATATGTCAATCTCTCCATTTTTCAGTCTTTCCAAAATGTCTTCTTTCTTTTTTTTGCTGATACCTGATATTAATAATTCACATTTAATATCAAAATGATTTAGTATTTTTTCAAAATTCACCATATGTTGTGTTGCTAGAATTGCAGTTGGAGCTAGAATTGCTGCTTGATACCCAGATTTTACTGCTTTATATGCTGTAATCATTGCAACAACAGTTTTTCCAGATCCAACATCTCCTTGCAAAAGTCTATTCATTGATTTTTCTGATTCCATATTTTCATCAATTTCCTGTAACACTCTCAGCTGAGCCTTTGTCAATTTAAATGGTAAAATATTTATTGCATCTGACATTTTTACATTTTTATCAAATATTATTCCTTTTTTATCGTTCAAATTGCTATTTTTTAATTGCAATAATGCTAATTGTGTTGATAATAACTCTTCAAAAACTAGTCTTCTCCTAGCTTTTTTAAAATCATCAAAATCTTTTGGAAAGTGTATATCATAATTTGCTTTATTTGCATTTTCTAATTTATATTCATTTAAAATATAATCCGGCAAAGTCTCTGGCAAACCGCCTTGTTCCTGTACTTTCTGCAATCCATTCTCAATTATTTTTCTTAATGTATTTTGTGTTAGACTAAATGTCAATGGATAAATAGGTATTATTTTTCCAGTATTATTTGAATTTTCTATTTCATCAAATACAGGTGCATTCATACATATCTTTCTATATTGAAATTCTATTTTCCCATAGAATCTATATCTTTTTCCGAGTTTGAAATTTAGACTTTAAATATGGTTGATTGAACCAAGTTATTACTGCTTGTCCTGTTTCATCCATAACCAATAGTCTTTGCATTGTTCTTCCTTTGCTTATTCTGCTATCTACTAATCTTGACATTGCCACTGCTTCTATTAATGCAATTTCTCCATTTGTACATTCACATATATTTTTTGGTTTACTTCTGTCTTCATATCCTCTTGGATAATATGTGATTAGGTCTTTTATAGTGAATATTCCTATTTTGTTTAATAGTGTAACCCTATTGGGTCCTACTCCTTTTACATATTTTACATCTTCTGTTAAATCCATATTTTCTCTCCATATAATTTTTAGGTTAGATTTTCAATAATTTAAAATCTAATCCATCACTGCTAACTAATTTATATTCTATTCCATCAACATTTCCTTCTACTGCATCTAAAATTGAGTTTGCATGTAAATGTCCATAATAACATCTTTTAATATTGTATTTTTTCAACATATTTGTATATTCTGTATTCATATAGTTTTTCGTTAATGGTGGATAATGCATAAATACTATTATTTCTTTATCTTCTCCATGTTTTTGAATTCCATCTTTTATTGATAGTTCTAATCTTGCTACTTCTCTTTTTGTTAGTCGTATATCTTCTTGTTCTTCTGATATGTTCCAGCCTTTTGTTCCTGCTATTATTTTATTTTCATATTCATAGCTATTATTATATAAAAAATCAATGTTTTTGAAACTTTTTTCTTCTATGTATTTTCTCATACTTGTTACTGTTGTCCACCAATAGTCGTGATTTCCTTTTAATAGAATTTTTTGCCCTGGTAAGTTGTTTATAAATTCGAAGTCTTTGTCAGTTTCATCTAAGTACATTGACCAAGAAAAGTCTCCTGGCAATATTACTGTGTCTTCTGGTCTTACTCTTGCTAACCAGTCTTGTTTTATTTTTTCTTCATAATTTTGCCAGTTTTTTCCGAATATGTCCATTGGTTTGTTTGTGTTAAATGATAAGTGCAAGTCTCCTATTGTATATATTGCCATTTTTTCCTCCTTTTTTCCGTTCTTTTTTCTTTTTATAGTTTACAATATTTTTCTTTAATTGTCTATAATTGTTTTTCATAAATTTGCTTTTTTTGAAAAAATGTATTATAATTAATTTATTATATACGCAGGAGGGTGCAAAAATGAAAGCAACAGCACTAAATAATGAAAATTATGATGCTCTAAGAGATTTATTATACATTATTCAAAATAATGTATATCAAGAAGCAGAAAGATCTCTTGGACAATATCGGCTACAAGCCTTTAAAACAGATTACTCTGCAACTGATTTCACAAAACTGATTTTTAATCCTATATTAGGATTAAGCAGTGAGCTTTCAAAGCAACTCTCACGTCGTTCTAGTGAGAGATGGTTAAAAAGAGCCTATGAACTCAAAAAAATATACTATTCAGTCCATAAAGTTAACTGGATTGATACTTGTAGTATATCCAAAAAAACTTTACAAATATCGTTACAGTTAATAGGTTCTGGAAATGATACAAAACCTGTAATAATGGTAAATATATCTTAGCTCAAATACCCCAAAAGGACTGATTCAAGTGAATCAGTCCTTTTTCAATTTTAACTTAATTTTAAATTAGGAATAGCATTTAAATTCAATTCATTTATTTTTCCTTCAATAAAATTATAATATCCAGCAGAAGCAATCATTGCTGCATTGTCAGTACATAATTTCAAATCAGGCATATAAACATTTACTCCATTTTCTTTGAATTTCATAAACGCTTCTCTAATATAACAATTCGCAGATACTCCTCCCGCCAAAGCAACTGTTTTTAATCCAGTTTGATTTAAAGCTTTTTCAGCATTTTCCACTAATATTTCTGTTACTGTTTTTTCAAAACTTGCACATAAATCCGCCTTATTTATATCAGGATTTTTATGATGTAAATTTATAACAGCCGTCTTTATTCCACTAAAACTAAAATCCAAATTATCAAAATGTGTTTTAGGTAATACTATTGCATCTGGATTTCCGTCTTTTGCAAGCTTATCAACCTTTGGTCCACCTGGATAGCCAAGGCCAACAACTCTTGCTACTTTATCAAAAGCCTCTCCAATTGCATCATCTCTTGTCTTTCCCAAAACTTCAAATTCAGTATAATTTTTTACATGTATCAATTGTGTATTTCCACCAGATGTCATAACACATAAAAATGGTGGTTTCAATTCAGGATATGTTATGTAATTGGCAGCAATATGTCCTTGTATATGGTTTACACCAACTAATGGTTTATTTATAGCAAAGCTCAATGCTTTTGCATATGATAATCCTACCAATAATGCTCCTACTAAACCTGGTCCGTATGTTGGCGTTATTGCATCTATATCTTCAAATTTCACATTAGCTTCTTCTAGTGCTTTTTTTGTTACTCTTGATATTGCTTCAATATGGTTTCTTGATGCTATTTCTGGTACTACTCCACCATATTTTTCGTGTATTGGTATTTGTGTATCTATTACATTTGACAATATCTCTCTTCCATTTTTTACTACTGATACTGATGTTTCGTCACAGCTTGATTCTATTCCTAATGTTAATATATCTTTTTTCATCTTAAATGCTTCCTCTCATTCATTAAAAAATCGGGATTGAAGAACCATCCACCAATCCCTAATTTTTATAATCTAAATATTAATTTTCCTAATGCTAGTGCTCCTTTTGATACCAAACTAATTGCTGGTGTTATTATTGTTCCTGCAATTCCTGTTATCCAAATAAGTACAAATATGATGTAAAATATTTGCTCATTATTTATAAAAAATTCTTTTGCTTTATTTGGTAATAATGGCATTATTATTTTTGAACCATCTAATGGTGGTAATGGTATTAAGTTAAATACTCCAAGTCCAATATTTATTGATATTGTACTTGATATTAATAGCATTATTACTGTTCCAACTGTTGAAACCATAAATGCAGTGCTAGCAAATTTATATATTGCACAGTATATTAGTGTAAATATTATTGCTAGTATAAAGTTCATTAATGGTCCAGCAAGTGAGACTATTGCTTCTCCTTTTTCCATTGATATTTTTCTTGTATAGTTTCTTGGGTCTACTTCTACTGGTTTTCCCCATCCAAATCCTGCTACTAGTAACATTAGTGTTCCTACTGGATCTAAATGTGCAAATGGGTTTAAACTTAGTCTTCCTTGTCTTTTTGCTGTATCGTCTCCTAGTTTATATGCTGCATATCCATGTGCAAATTCATGGAATGTTATTGCTATTAATACTCCTGGTGCACTTATTAGTAATCCTAGTAGTTGCCCTGGGTTTGTTGCGTATTGTATTAATATAAATAATAACATTATTCCTATTATTATATACATTGTTCTTTTATCAAAGTTAAAACTAAACATATTTTTCTCCTTTATTTTTAGTATTTTTCAATTACATTCTAATAATCTGAACTTCTACTTAATCTTAAATTTTTATCACTTTTGGTAGTTAAATATTTTAAAAATATTCCTTGTGCTACCGCTTCTCCTGCTTTAAATTTTACTGTTTCTTTTCCTTCATTTTGAATTTTTATAAAAATATGGCCTTCATTATCTTTGTTATTATAATAATCTGCGTCTACTATTCCTATTTGATTTACTAATCTGACATTAAATTTAAATCCCATTGAACTTCTTACTACTAATATTAAAACTTCATCGTTTTCAAAGTATGCTTTTATCCCTGTTGGAATCTTTATTGTTTCATTAGGTTTCAATTCTATGTCTTCTAGTAATGCTATGTCATAACCTGCTGATGATATTGAGTCTCTTTCTGGTGTTTTATATTTGTTATATAATTCTCTATCTTTTTTTACATCTTTACAAAATTGCTTGAAGCTTATTTTTTCAAATTCTCTCATTTTTTATAACTCCATTTCACCATTTTTTACAATTCTATGCTTTATAATATTGATAACATATTAATATTATAGCACAAATTTGTATAAAGTCTACACTATATTGTTATTTTGTAGTACAATCTCACAAAATGAGTTACAGTTTGGTAAGAAAAAATGTAAATTTTTCAATACTAATCAAATCTAAATATTAATTTTCATAAATATCATCATTTATTTTTAATACCATTCTTCTATAATGTGTTTTAAAGCCTAATCTTTCATATAAATCTCTTGCAATATTATCTCCGATCACCTCTAATGTCATATCTTTATTTTGTTCTCTAGCCATATCAATTATCTTATTCAAAGCTATCGTTCCAATCCCTTTATTTCTATTCTTTTCATCAATAAAAAACCTATACAAATATAATTCTTTATCATAATTTTTTATTCCTATAAATCCTACCATTTCATTATCATTCATAATTTTATAGTATTCTTCATTTTTATCAAATTTTAATTCTTCTGGTTTTATAATTCTTAATTGATAAACATCATCTACTGTATTATGATGTTTCCATTCTTCTATAATCCACTCTCTAAAGAAGTCGTTATTTTCTTTGATTAATTTTACATTGTTCTCCATTTCAATTCTCCTTTTTTATTTTGCCTTTTATATAAATACTGTTCTGTCTTTCTTAAATAAATTGCAGAAATTATCAAGAAAAACATCAAGATAGAAATTGCTATTGAAAGTATATTTACATTATAAAAATAATTATATAAAATATATACCAAACCATAACTTATAATTTGTCCTATTATCATATAAATATTAAAAGTCATTATATGTTCTTTTCTGTATTTTTCTAAATTATCAACTTTAATTGCAGTGTAAACGGCACTACAAGATTCAGATTCAATTATTGTTCCAAAAGAATTCATTAATATATAATAAATCAATAGTGTAATAAAATTCGTATTAAATACAACCATTAATGAGGATATAAATATTATAATAGCCATATATGGATAAAATTTTTTATTAATATTCTTATTATTTATTACTTTCAATATTTGTAATGAAATAATTGATATAATTGCAAACATTGTATTATAACTTCCAAAACTCAATTCAGTTCCCAATCTCAAAAATAATACAATTGGTAATAATTCTGTCATTGCTCCTTGCGATGATATTCTTCTAAAAAACATACATTTATAAATATCTTTCAAACATATCTTATCTTTTGCTACTTTCCAAAATTCTCTTAAATTCATCTTTTTATCTTGAACTG
>OGHK01002178.1_pt1 | contig 14362 bp, 13 predicted proteins | sample 1571411 | NCBI WGS metagenome assembly OGHK01 (sample SAMEA2582043, study PRJEB24529) | metagenome | biome: Human gut stool | place: China | collected 2011 | reverse complement strand
AAACGTCTATCAATTTCTTTTATATTTTGATAAACTATATGATAAGTTCACCGACCTGGAGAAGAAAGAATTTCTTAACAGCTTTGTGGAACAGGTGGACATTTATGAGCAGGAGCAGCCAGATGGCAGATTCCTGAAGCACATAAAGTTCCGTTTTCCGGTGTATTTTGGAGACAGGGAGACACAGGAACTTTGTTGGGACAACGAAAGTACCGTTGAGACGGTATGTTTATTGTCCAAACTTCATTCAGACCATCATATCGAGGTAGAACTTGAGATGGATGAGCTTGATTTGACCGCTGCGGAGAGTAAAGCCACTTATGAGGAAATCAAGAAGTATGTATTGGAGCATACGGGATTAAAGGTCAGCAATTTATATATCGCACAGGTAAAGCAGAAATGCGGTATTATTGAGAGGGTAAATTATAACCTACCGAAATCAGAAAACTCCAGACAGCCGAAATGCCCGCCAGAAAAAGAAAAGGCTATAAAGGAGGCATTGGAGCATTTTTGTATGATTTGATGATATCAAATGGATAGTGTGATATTTTGAAATTATTTAACCTTTCGATTAGAAGTAAATATGAAAAATGAATGAGGGAAAAGATGCGAATACATGGTAGAAAAATTTTGGGATTTCCATGTGGAGATGTAGAAGTAGAGCAGCAAATATGTGATTTTTATATTGAAGAAGATAGCCATGAATTTGTAATTGAAGTTGATGATTATCCAATAGAAAAAGCATTTGATTTGCTATGTAGAAATGAATCACTACACAAAGAATGTTTATTTTGTGTTGATGAAAATGAAAAAGCTTTTACACTTTATAATTGCTATCTAATGCCGTTACAGATTCCTGTGAGACAAATGAAAATAATATGGAATAAATGTTTAATAGGATATCATATTGAAGATATACAAAGTGAAAAAATTAAATCAGCCGAGTATATTGTCCAGACGGATAAGAAGTATCCATTCCATATGTTTGTTGGGAAAAATTGTTTTGATATATTAAATGGAATAGTTCATATTAGCACTGATTGGAATCAAGAAAATACAAATATTGAAGGAGTAGCTATTTATATATCTGTGGAAGTGCCAGTAACAATTGCTATGGTAGAAAAAATTATTTTAAGATTGTTAGAAATTTACTTTTTGCAGATAGGTTTTTTTCCAAAGGTTGAGAAACGAAGAATGATTTCAGTGACTCAAAAAGAGTATTATTTCATAGAGGATTTTGCTGCTTATGGGAAAACTGCAAAAAAGAATATTAAGTTGGATTTTGTTTTAGACACGAAAAACAATTTAGCTTTTTCTGCTATTTATGATAAATGGTGGGGATTAAGAGAAAAAGAAGTTGTAACATTTAATTTGTTTTCATATCTAACAACGGAAAGTTCTCCTGTCAGAGAAGTACCAGTAGCAACTTGTATACAGTGTTTTGAGGGATATTTTCGTATTCATCATGCTGAGAAAATGCTTAAATTTTCAAAAGACACTAAAAATCAGATAAAGAAAGAAATATCAAAACTGTTGAGTTCTTCAGATAATTTGAAAAAGATTTGTGAAGAAAATGGAATTTTGCTTAAAGATATAATAACCAGTTTTAATCTAATGTCAGGTCATATTAATGAATACAGTCTAAAGGATATACTACAATATGCTGTCGAGAGTTATGATGCGACAAAACGTCTTTTTGAATATGAGAAAAAGACTAGAATAAGCGATACAATGACATTACTGGATTTATTTATTAAAAAAGCGTCAGGACATAGGAATTGGCTATCACATTTAACTGAACAAAAGAGACGCTTTATAGGAAAAGAAATAGATTTAGCGGATAAAAAACTGAGGTTATTATTTAGATTAACACTATTATATGATATAGGAAGTGAAGTTACAGACACATCATTGGATTCCGCAATTATGAAAATTAATAAGTGGTATGACATTAATACACTTAGATGATAAATAGTAAGTATTGGAGAAGTGTAGAATTTAATGTTTTATTTCTCATTGCAGATTTTTAGTATCTTATCATTTCCGTATATAATAAAGTCAAAGGAAAACGGAGGTGGCATTTATGTTGGAAAAACTATATCATTTATATGTGGATAGCCAAGAAAGAAGCCTATTATTACATAGCCTTGTGGAGCTGAAAAATCAGCTTATACAACAGGGCAGATATACGGATTGTGTTGACGAGCTTATTTTTAAGGTCATAAATGCACCGACCAAGAGAATGAAAATTGAATATATCTAAGGCAGATTACGGAGCCGCTTATTCTTATTGATTGTTAAGAGTAAGCGGCTTTTTTGCATTCTCTGATACTGTTACATAGCCACCTTGACAAAGTGGCTAAATCTATGCGAAAGGAGGACGCACCTATGTCAAATTGCAAAGTGATTGCTCTGACAAACCAGAAAGGCGGTGTCGGAAAAACGACCACAGCGGTCAATCTGGGTGTGGGTCTGGCAAAGCAAGGCTCTAAGGTGTTGTTGATTGATGCCGATGCACAGGCAAATCTCACAATGGCTCTGGGCTATAATCGACCAGATGATATACCCATTACAATCTCTACTGTGATGCAGGACATCATGGATGATAAATCCTTTGATGTTTTTGGCGGGATTATCCACCACAGTGAGGGCGTTGACCTGCTCCCGTCCAATATCGAGCTGTCGGGTCTTGAGGTAAGGCTTATCAATGCCATGAGCCGTGAGAGTGTTCTGAAAACCTATGTGAATGAGGTCAAAAAGAATTATGATTATGTGCTTATCGACTGTATGCCATCCCTCGGTATGATTACGATTAACGCATTGGCGGCGGCTGACAGCGTGGTTATCCCGACACAGCCCCATTATCTTTCTGCGAAAGGTCTGGAGCTTTTGCTTCGCTCCGTATCAAAGGTCAAGCGGCAAATCAATCCCAAGCTGCGGATTGACGGTATCTTAATGACGATGGTAATGCCCCGCACGAACATTTCTAAGGAAATCACAGCAACAGTAAAGAGTGCATACGGACAGAAAATCAAAGTCTTTGATGCTGAGATACCCCATTCCATCCGTGCGGTGGAAGCAACCGCAGAGGGCAAGAGCATCTTTGCCTATGACAAAAGTGGAAAGGTAGCCGCAGCTTATGACCAGTTCGCAAAGGAGGTGGCAGAGATTGGCGAGAAGCAAAGGAAGCAAAATCGAGCTGACCGCATACGATGACCTCTTTGAAACGGACGAAAGCCGTGCTGAAGCGGCGTTAAGTAAGATTAGGGACATTCCCATTTCAGAGATTGACGAGTTTCCAGACCATCCATTCAAGGTTTTAATGGATGAAGATATGGAGCAGCTTGTCGAGAGTGTCAGACGGAATGGAGTAATGACCCCTGCGACAGTTCGGCTCAAAGAGGACGGGCGGTATGAGCTTATCAGTGGTCACAGGCGAAAAAAGGCGTGTGAGCTTGCAGGGATTGAAACGCTGAAATGTGAGGTTAAGGAGCTGACCCGTGACGAAGCGATTATTGTCATGGTGGAAAGCAACCTGCAACGCTCCATTATTTTGCCGAGTGAGAAAGCCTTTGCCTATAAGATGCGGCTTGAAGCTATGAAGCGGCAGGGGCAGCGGAATGATTTAACTTCTCCACCAATGGTGGATAAGTTGACGGGCAAAGAAGCGTTGACTGCTTCAAAAATTGGAAAAGACACAGGAGAAAGCCATGAGCAAATCCGTCGTTTTATCCGCTTAACCGAGCTTGTACCCGAAATTTTGCAGATGGTTGACGACAGGCAGATTGCTTTTCGTCCTGCGGTGGAGATTTCCTATCTCTCCGAGGAACAGCAGTACACCCTGCTTGAAGCCATGAGCTACAACGATGCTACCCCGTCACTTGCACAGGCTATCAAAATGAAGAAGTTTATGCAGGAGGGAAAGCTGACGGACGAGGTTATCAGCTCCATCATGGAGGAGGAGAAGCCTAATCAGAGGGAAAAGCCTGCTTTCCGTGATGAACGGATAACCAAGCTCATCCCGAAGTCCATCCCCAGAGGACAGGAAACGGATTTTGTTGTAAAGGCGTTGGAATTTTACAACCGCCATTTACAGCGGAATAAGGCTCACGAAAGGTAAGCCACACACCGAGGGAGAAGTCTGTCCTCTGGGGGATAGCCGTTTTTTTCGGCTTCCCCCTCTCCACACCTTTCCCCCTTGATACTGCCAGTAACTATCCGAGAAAAGAAGAACTTTAAGCTGTCCGTAAGGGGCAGCTTTTTTCGGTTAGTAAGGCAAAGCAACACAAAACAATAACAGGAGGTAACGATGAAAATCCGTAAATTATTCAAGAAAGCCGCTGCCCTTGCGTTGGCGGCGGTCACGGCATTGTCCGTAATACCTGCGCAGGTGGCGTTTGCGGCAGGCGATATTGGTACGATTTCCTTTACCCACACCTATGACAGCAATGGGAACGCCATGAGGTACAATTCCAGTGCTGTCATTAACGGTTATACTTCGGGCGGCACGGGAAATTACAAATACCGTATGTATGTAGACGGGGAAACGGCGTTCTGTATCCAGCCCGGTGTCCCCTTGAAAACAGGTGACACTCTGGCAAAGGCATCTTCCGACACATGGAACGCCCTTTCCTCTAACCAGAAAAAGGCGGTAGGGCTTGCCCTGCTCTATGGGTATCAGGGCAACAGCGGCGGATTGTCTGGCACAGATGATGAGAAGTGGCTTGCTACACAGACCCTTGTATGGGAGTTCGTCACAGGCTGCCGTGAAGCTACAGGCTCTTATCAGCAGACAAGCACGACTGTTTATAGCCTGCACTTTGGCTCCAACTATGCAAACAGCGGCGCAAGGGCGGCTTATGACCAGATTGTTTCCCTGCTGACAACGCATAATACCATCCCAAGTTTTATGTCGGGCAGTAAGAACGGCATCACAAAGGAGCTTTCTTATAGCGATGGAAAGTACAGCATCACATTGACTGATGCAAACGGCGTACTGTCCGATTATTCCTTTACAAGCTCCGACAGCAACGTGACCGTATCCAAGTCTGGAAACAAGCTGACCATCACATCGGAAAAGGCGGTCAGCGGCTCTGTCCGTATCACGGCAACGAGGAATAACGTGCCGACAGTCAGCAGCAGCGCAAAGATGATTGCCTATGGCGACCCGAACCTGCAGGATGTTGTGACGGGCGTGGAAAATGCCGACACCGTGGCGGCATATATCAACATCGAAACACCGACAGGCACGGTTGCCCTTAAAAAGACTTCCGAGGACGGCGTGGTTGAGGGCATCCAGTTCACTATCAAAGGCGATAACTTCAATAAGACCGTGAAAACCGATGACAACGGCAATCTGACCGTGGAGGGCTTATTCCCCGGCACTTATACGGTCACGGAGCAGAGTATTGACCGCTATGAGCCACAGCAGACCCAGACCGTGACGGTTATCGGTGGAAAAACCTCTACTGTCACGTTCAGCAACACCTTGAAGCGTGGCAGCCTTGAGGTTGTGAAAACGTCCGAGGACAATCTGGTGGAGGGCGTGAAGTTCCACCTTTACGGCACATCTTTAAGCGGTCTGGCGGTGGATGAGTATGCCGTGACCGATGCAAAGGGCGTGGCAAAGTTTGAGGATGTCCTTATCAGCGGCGATACCCCGTATGTGCTTGAGGAAGTGGATACGGCAGTCCGCTATGTCGTTCCCGATTCCCAGACAGCCCCGATTGAATGGAACAAGGTCACAAATCGCAGTTTTACCAACATCCTTAAAAAGTTCAATGTGACCGTGACTAAGACCGATGTGGGAACAGGCAGCACACCGCAGGGCGATGCTTCCCTTGCAGGTGCAGTTTACGGCATCTACAAAGGCGAGGAACTGATTGACACCTATACCACCGATGAAAACGGTCAGTTCACGACCAAGTATTATGTATGCGGGAATGACTGGTCTGTGCGTGAAATCAGCCCGTCCGAGGGCTACCTGCTTGATGAAATCATCCACCATGTAGGGGTGGAGCCAGAGCTTTATACGATTGAGTATAATTCTGCAAAGAATGATGTGAATGAGCAGGTCATCAAAGGAAATATCGCTGTCATCAAGCATACGGACAACGGCGACACCCAGATTGAAACGCCCGAAGATGGTGCGGTGTTTGAGGTATTCTTAAAATCCGCAGGCAGCTATGAAAACGCAAAGGAAACTGAGCGTGACATTCTGACCTGTGATGAGAACGGATTTGCCCAGACAAAGGATATGCCGTATGGCGTCTATACCGTGAAGCAGACCTCTGGATGGGAGGGGCGTGAGCTGATGAAAGCGTTTGATGTGTTCATCAATTCTGACGGTCAGACCTACCGCTATCTCATCAACAACAGGGGCTTTGAGAGCTATATCAAAGTCGTGAAGAAAGATGCGGAAACAGGCAAGACCATCCCGTATGCAGGCGCAGGCTTCCAGATTTACGACCCAGACGGAAACCTTGTGACCATGACTTTCACTTATCCCGAAGTGACGACCATTGACACATTTTATACCACCGCAGAGGGCGAGCTTATCACGCCGCAGACTCTTGAATACGGTAAGGGCTACTCTCTGGTTGAGGTACAGGCTCCGTATGGCTATGTGTTAAACTCCGAGCCTGTTCCTTTTGATGTGGTGCAGGAAAACTCCGAGGAGGAAAGCGGCATCACAGTCATCGAAGTGGTACGCTCCAATATGGCGCAGAAAGGCACGATTACCGTGGAGAAGTCTGGCGAGGTATTCTCTACCGTGGCAGGCGACAAGGGACTGTATCAGCCGATTTTCTCCGTCAGCGGTCTTGAGGGGGCTGTGTATGAGATTACCGCAGCCGAGGATATTGTGACTCTGGACGGAACAGTAAGAGCTGAAAAGGGCGAAGTGGTTGACACCATTACCACAGGTGCAGACGGTACAGCTACTTCTAAGGAGCTGTATCTGGGCAGATATGAGGTCAAGGAAGTGACAGCCCCGTATGGCATGGTCTTGAATGACGAAATCCACTCTGTCGAGCTTGTCTATGCGGGACAGGAAATCGAAGTGACGGAAACCGCCACAGGCTTTTACAATGAGCGTCAGCGTGTGGAAATCGACCTTGTAAAGAGCCTTGAAACAGACAAAGCCTATGGCGTTGGCATGAATGGGGAAATCTATGATGTAACCTTTGGTCTGTATGCGGCGGAGGAAATCAAAGCGGCAGATGGTACGGCAATCCCCGCCGATGGGCTGATTGAGGTCATTTTCCTTGACGGGGACGGTCATGGAACGGCAATCAGCGACCTGCCGATTGGAAGCTATTATGTGCAGGAAATCAACACCAATGCCGCTTATATTGCCAGTGACACGAAATATCCTGTGAACTTTGAGTATGCGGGACAGGATACCGCCCTTGTAAACATCACCGCCAATGGGGGCGAAGCCATTGGAAATGACCTTATCTATGGCTCTGTCAGCGGTATGAAATATGATGAGGACGGCAACGCCCTCGGCGGTGCGCTCATCGGTATCTTTAAAACAGGCGAAACCGAGTTTACAAAGGAAACAGCCATTGCAACTACCACATCGGCAGATGACGGTAGTTTTTCTTTTGCCAAAGTTCCGTATGGCACATGGGTCATCCGTGAAATCGAAAGCCCGAAAGGTTTTGTACTCTCCGAGGAAGAAATCAGCGTGACTATCGGTGCGGTAGATGAAGTCGTGGAAATCGAGCTTGTCAATGACTTCATCACGGGCAATATCGAACTGACAAAGGTAGATGAGGATTATCCCGACAACAAGCTCACGGGCGCAGTCTTTGAGGTTTATGCTGATACCAACGGAAACGGCGAATTTGACAAGGACGATGAGCTTCTCGGAGAGATGGGCGAGATTGAAAAGGGCGTTTACCAGATGAGCGACCTCAGATACGGAAAATACTTTGTCCGTGAAAAGACCGCCCCGACAGGCTTTGTGCTTGATGAGAACGTCTACCCCGTATCCATTGAGGAAAACGGCAAGACCTACACCGTGGAAAATGAAGCGGGTGTAGGATTTATGAACGCCGCACAGAAAGGCTCCCTCAAAATCGTCAAGACTTCCTCTGACGGTAAGGTGGAGGGCTTCTCTTTCCGAGTTATCGGGGATAACGGCTATGATAAGACCTTTACTACCGACAAGAACGGCGAAATTCTCATTGAGGGTCTGCGTATTGGCGAATATACCGTGTCCGAGGTCAGCGATAAGGCTTCCTCTGGCTATATCCTGCCTGCCGACCAGAAAGTGACCATTCAGACAGACGAAACGGCAACTGTTACCATGCACAATGAGCTGCGCGACACCCCGAAAACAGGCGATGACTTCAATCCTGCCCTCTGGGGAGGACTTGCAGCGGCGTGTGTCATCGGTGCAGGCGTACTCGGATTTGTGGGCTTTAAGAGCAGAAAGAAAAAGGAGGATTAAGGAATGAATGTGAAAACAATCATTGCCATTGCGCTTGCTGTATTCATGGTTGGCGCAGCCATATGGCTCAATATCCGTAACAGGAAAAAATAAGTGACCCATGAGAAGCAGGAACGGGGGCGGCAGGCAAGCCGCCCTCTTTCCGTTTATGGAGGTATGCAATGAAAAATCTCAAGACCATTGAAAATAAGGTAAAGATGATTTTGAAAAAGAATGAGGATGCCAGAAATGATGATATGGTGCTGTACCTTGCCCTGTGCAACCTCTGTCTGAAAGACGCAGGGGCAATACCCCTTGCGGAGATAATGACGCAGCACAAATCCCTCGGTCTGCCGAGCTTTGAGAGCGTCAGCAGGACACGCCGCAAGTTACAGGCACGGCATCCAGAGCTTGCAGGAAGCCGCCCCGTACAGAAACTGCGGGCGACTGGCGAAAAGGCATATCGAAAGTATGCGAAAGAGTAAAGGAGATGCTTATGGAAAATGAAACACGCTCCAATCAAGGCTATGAAATCATAGAGAGCTGCACTATCGGGAGTACAGAGCTTGTTATCGGGCATAACCCGAAAGCCCCTAACCCTTATGTGTGTTGGTACTGTAAGGGCGGCGATAACTATTATTGGGGCTGCTACTGCAATGAGCTGTCAGAGGCGAGGGAAAGTCTGAGCGAACGGTACAATAAGGAACGTAGTATGCCCTATAACAATCCCCCTGCCCCGAAGCAGAAAAGCGGTGATGACCGTGAGCGATAACAAAAAGAAATATGACTGTACGACCTGCCCTTATCCCCGATATAAGTGCGGTCATGTGATTTTCTGCGATGTGTGTATGCAGAAGATTTTAGATGAGCAGAGAGCGAAAAAGGAAAGAAAGGAGCAGCCGAATGAGTGAGGAAAAAAGAGTTTTTTGTGATTATACCGTGGAGCAGAGCATTTTTGTCGGCAATAAAGAAGTGCTGTTAGGCGTTGATAAAAAGAATACGCAGGAACACCGCTTCATGGTCTGCTACTGTTCCTATGATAACCCGTTAGGCGTCCCGTGGCCAACGGAAGCCGTCGGCACGGACGATTATCTGGAAGCCATGCAGGTGTTCCTTGACCGAGTGCAGGCACAGGTGGAGCTTGTACGGAGCGAACAGGAAAAATATAAGTTTGATATGACCCCGTTTACCATAGACGATTGTATCCCCGATGACAGAAAGCAGAACATTGTTGGCAAGGTTGTCGTCATGAACGCCGAGCCGAAGCGGTATGAATATCAGCACTCCGCTTATCAGCTTGTGGTGGCTGACGGCGGCAACGGGGCGACAGGCGGCAGAGGGCAGGCGGTGTTTGGAACCTGCCTTGCCACAGGGAAACGAGCCAGATGGGAAAGGTATGATGTGATGGGAGAAATCCGCCCAGAGCGTATGCCCGAATGGGCGGCGGAAGCCCTTGCGAAAATCCAGACGCAGGAAAAGGCAAAGAAGCCCCATCATCGGGAGGAACGCTGATGGAGATACGACCTTTAACACACGAAGAACAGAAATACACCTACTCTGCAAGCACACAGATTGAGGGGCAGACAGGATGTATCGGGCATCTCCGTGGCGATTTTGCCTACTCAGGATATGGCTTTTACACCACATGGTTTGACCACAGGGCGCAATGGAAAACGGAGGAATTTAAGGCGGAGCTTGACGATGTGATAAACGCCCTGCGTGAAGATAAGGGGCTTTTGCATAACCGTTATGATATGAGTGCCTTTGCGAAGCGTTTTCCAAAGAGTGCTTTCAAAGGGAACTACTGTACCGAGTTCTGCTTCCGTGTGGACACGGACAAATATGCCTATCTGCTCCGCTGTAATCCCACAAGGGGCGATTATAACTTTTACTGCTACTGTTATGTTCGGGAATGGCTTGACAGGCACATCGACAGAGCCAAGCAGGGCATCCGTTTTATCGACCCGCATTACCAAGAAAAGTTCCGTATCCCAGACGGAGGCAAAATCGTGATTAACTATGAATGGGGAGAAAAGGTGGAACGCCCCTGCCGCTTCATTGACGAGTATCATGCGGAAATCGGCAATAACCTTTATCATATCTGCCAGTTTGCCGAACTGATGGAGCGAAACGGACACACTTATGAGCCAAAGCAGGAAGAACAGCCGCCCCAGAAAGCCCTGAAGAAAAAAGACCATGAACGATAAGGAGGATTTAGGATATGGCGGTCAACCAGAAAGCCGTTAAGGTTTTGAACAAGATTTTTGAAGCAGGCTTTACCGATGAGAAAGCCATTGCCGCTATGACAATGGACGATATTCTTTCTATGCAGGGCATCACGGTGGCGGAAATCGGCATCATCAACGACCTGCAAAAGAGCATTAAGGCAAACAGGGTCATTACGTTTTTGGGCGGAGGTGCAGAATGAACGGTGGGCGTCAAATTTGTTTTACAGACAGTAAGGGTAAGGCACTTTTTTCTATCCCCGATGGCGGAATTATCCGCCTGTTTTACGGGAACGGGGAGGACGGCTTTGCCCTCTGCCGTTATCTGGACGAAACCCATGCAAGGATTGACGGCGTGGATTATCTGATACGGGAATTTGCACAGAGAATGGAGCGAAACGGAATCAGCTATGCCGCCGCATAAGAACAGAAAATGAGATGAAAATGATAAGGAGGTGTGAGCCTATTGGCTGCAAAGTATCAGCTAATCACAGAGCTGTATCGGCGTACAGGCGTGGCGGTAGCGAAAAATCCGCAGGCGTGGCAGGGCTTTTTAGCTTCTGCCTGCCGCAATTATAAATGCCGCTTTGAGGAGCAGCTTCTGATATACGCCCAACGCCCCGATGCGATTGCCGTTGCCAGACTGGAAACGTGGAATAAGCAGTTTAAGCGTTGGGTCAATAAGGACAGCAGGGGGATTGCGGTGTTTGACACGAAAGGGCGCAGGAATACCCTCAAATATTACTTTGATGTGTCCGACACCCATGAGGGCTATTATGGCAGCCGACCCGTTCCGATATGGCAGATGGATAAGCGGTACGAGCAGTCTGTCATGGAACGGTTATCCGACAGATTTGGCGGAACGGAAAGCGGTGACCTTGCTTCCGTTTTAATGGAAACCGCAGAGAACGCCGTGGAGGATAACCTGCCCGATTACCTCACGCAGTTGAAAGACTGCGTAAAAGACAGCTTTTTAGAAGAACTGGACGACTTAAATATCGAGGTCATCTACAAGCGTCTGGCGATAAACAGCGTTGCTTTTATGCTTCTTAGCCGCTGCGGTCTGGACGCAGGCGAGCTATTTGACGCAGAGGATTTTCGGGACATTGTGAATTTCAACACACCCGAAACGTTGAACGCTATCGGCATCGCCACAAGTGATATTTCTGAAATGGCTCTGCGTGAAATATCGGCGGCTGTCCGAAATGTGCAAATCGAAGCAAGGCAGCAAAACCGCACATTTGCAAGGAATTTCACGAGCCAGTATGATAGGAGTAGGAAACAACCCGAAAGGAGCGAAAACCATGAGCGAAATCACATACACCAAACAGGGGGATTATCTTATTCCCGACCTAACATTACCGACAGAGCCAGAGCTTCCGCTTGGCAGATACGCTTTGATGCACAGGGATTATCTGGAGAAGCACAAGAGAGTGACCTATCTCAACCTGCTGACATCGGGCAGGCTGAACGAACACCTGTATCAGACCGAGCAGACAGCTCTTTCGAGGTTGGAGCTTCTGACGAAGCAGCTCGCAGCCGAGCAGGGCGTGACGGAGGAACTGAAAGAAAAAGTCCCGATGCAGTGGGTAGGGCTGATGAACAACATCCGCAGCCAAGCGGAGGAAGTCATCTTGAGAGAACTGATTTACAGCTAACATCTCAAGAGCCAGAGCCTACCGAAGATGCAGCGGTCAACGTTGCCACCGAGGAAGAAGTGACAGCCAATCTTCCTACCATAGATGAACAGATTGAAAGAATCGCTGAAGCAGAGGACGAAAAATCCTCTGCTTTTTCCGTTTCACAGGAGGATATTGACGCTGTTCTGCAACACGGGAATGGTTATCAGAATGGGAAATATCGCATTTACCGTCAATTCCAGAAGCGGGAAGATAAAAAGAGCAACATCGAGTTCCTAAAAAAAGAATATGGCATGGGCGGTGGCGGCTTTACCTTTTCGGACGGTGTAAAAGGGCATATCAACTATGACAGCAAGGGTATTTCCATTGACCGAAAGGATAGCGATGCCGAACAGAGATTTGTTCTGAAATGGTCACAGGTGGAAAAGCGGCTGCGTGAGCTGATAAAAGATAATCGTTATCTTAATCCGAAAGAAAAAGACCACTATGCCGATTATCTGGAAAGCGTGTCTGCCCCACAGTATGAAATCGACACCCAGAGAAAACTTTCACGCCAGAGGTTTATCGAAGCCCACAGGGAGATGCAGCCTACCGACAAGCGGGACACCCTCTCTTTGCGGCTCTCCGATTTTATCCGTGATTTGGACGGCTATGAGAAAGAGCTGCTTTCTGATGTGGAACGTACCGACCTTGCGGATGTGACCTCTGAACAGATGGAGCAGTATTTTTCCGACCCCGCCACTGTGCAGCAGCTCCTTGACTTTCTTTCTCTGGTGCAGGGTAAGACCGCAGATGTTTACAGCCGCAGCAATGCCTATCGCTTTTCGCAGGAATTAAAAGAGCTGCATCCCATGTGCTACCTCTACCATGAGGGCGATGCGGTCTATATTGGTGCGGATAAATATGAGGTCACAACCCTTGAGGGCGACAATGTTTATCTGCAAAATGCCCAGTTCCCTATTCTGGGACAGCATTACAGCCGAGCCGATTTTGAAGAAAAGCTCCGTGAAAATCCTGCCAACGACCATCTGAAAGTAGTCGTGACCGAGAGCCAGAAAGCAGAAACACTTTACGAGGAAAAGCCAGACGGGATTACATTTACTATTGGCTTTTCCGAACACCCCGCTTTTTATGACAGGGAGCTGAATGACCGCTTTACGGATTTAAGCTTTGCCCTGGGGAACAGGCTGCTCGGTGTTCTGGATGAAAAGCAGCATCGCGAACGGGAGGACGAGAGCAAAAAAGTCGGTTGGTACAAAAAGACGGACTTTGCGATTTCTGCGGTTATCGGCGGCGAGGAATTTCATTATGACGGGCGTTTTGACATTGGGGATGGCGAGGGCGATTTGATTGCCCATATCAAGAATTTTTATGATTATTCCCTCTCCCCGAACTGCCCGTTTATCCCAGAATGGAAAAAGCAGGGCGAGGATTATTACCGAGAGAAGATGGAAAGCCTGCGGTGGGGACGGGATGTGTTCATTCCTTTTCTTATGCAGCACACCGAGCTGACCCCAGAGGATGAAAAGCTCTTTGCAGAAATCATGGCAACCGAGAGCGACTGGCACAGAGTACCAGAGGATAAGGAAAACACCCTTGCGGGACGTTTGGTTGATTTTATTGAAGAAGTTGACCCGTACAATTACCGTGATGCCCTTGAAGTTGGAGAAACCAAAGAAGATGCCATAGCAAAGATTAACGATGATTTAGCCAATCCAGAAATCGTGCAGAGCTATGTGGAGCAGCTATTGGAATGGGCGGAGGAATTGGAGGACGATGAGCAAAAGGAGGTCTGCCGACAGCTCATAGATGACCTCACGCCCCTTGTATCTGCGGAAAGAACGCCGCATTATACCGTGGAGCAGACTTTCGATGCTTTTGCCGACCCGTTCATCATAAGGAAGTGGTTAAATTGAAAGTTCATAAAGATGGTATGATGTGTTAAAATGAGAGTGATGAATTGTAATTTTCCGCATTGAATATTAAGAGACTTGTAGGTGTAAGCCTTTTGCTGTTTTATTATATTCTTTCAAAAAATGAAAGCTAATCTTTGAATAAAT
>OGHK01002166.1_pt1 | contig 14446 bp, 17 predicted proteins | sample 1571411 | NCBI WGS metagenome assembly OGHK01 (sample SAMEA2582043, study PRJEB24529) | metagenome | biome: Human gut stool | place: China | collected 2011 | reverse complement strand
GGTGGAGCTGGTCAGAATGCCCATCTGGATAGCGTTCAGCATATTGGTGATGCCGACTTCCGTTTCCTTCAACTGCTTTTCGTAGATGGGCAGGTCTGTGCTTTCCTGATTTTGCAATTCCATGACTTTGGCAATGATGGCATTCATGGAAGCGTCATCTTCCACCAGCTTCATGGTTTCGTTGACCACCAGATCTTCCAGCCACTGTTTCCGCACGGCCTTTTTATCGCAGGTCTTTTTCTTCTTGGCGGCGGCACACTTATAATGGGTATACATTTTCCCGGTGTGGCTGACACCGCTTTCTCCGAACATCAGCGCTCCGCACTTACCGCAGTACAGCTTGGTGGTGAGCAGATAGCTTTCCTCTGCCTTATGACGGGCAGGGGCCTTTTTATTTTTCGCCAGCTTTTCCTGCACCTTGTTGAACAGGTTCGCGTTTGCGCAGCGAAGCGGAGCAATGAAAGCCCCAGTGGGGCTTTTAAGCGACCGAACGGTCTTGCGTAAGCAAGATGGAGGGGCCTCGCCCCGACAAGTTCGCGTTTGGTGTAAGAATCGGGCGTGTGGTGGATGCGTGTAGACCTGTAAAGGGCTGCATCAGGAAGTAGCTTTATCCGATCCTCCCATGCGGTGGTCATCAGGACGTAGGACTCCTCTGCCAGCTCATGGTCAAAGCTTGCGCGGACGCGGACGATCTCATCGGTCACAAAGCAGACCTTGACATTAGCGTTATCAGTATGCAGCAGGAAAGCGCCGTTCTTGCGCTCCATGCCGGTAAAACGGGAGCAGATCTCCATAGCTTTTACTCCTCTCAGTTGATTTTTGATAAAAAATGCCCCCATTCCCCTTCAGATGCAGGATATCTTCAGAGAAATGGGGGCAACGTATTCGTTGCTTTACCCGGAACAGTCAGGGATTAGAACACCCAGCAGCACCAGTGTACTGGTCGCGCGCGGGGGCCTACCTTAAGACCCATTATCAGGACCCGACCCTTACCACCGCCAAGAGCTTTACGCCAGCCGGGAGCACCTTTCCCGCGCGTTCAAGGAGTGCACCATGGAGAGTATCCACAACTACCTGATCTATCTGCGGATGCAGCACTGCCGCAAGGCGCTGGAGGAGGGCGTTTCCGTTCTGAATGCCTGCACCGAAAGCGGCTTTCCGGATTACAGCAGCTTCCTGAAAACCTTCCGCCGCCTGTACGGCATCACCCCTGCCGAATACCGCGCACAGCACCGGACAATGGTGCGTTAAAAGCTGCGGCAGGAGAATACGAAAATTTTTCTCAAAAAGGGTTGACATTCTACCCGCTCTGTGGTATTATATTTGAGCAGTCAGCGAGAGCCACTGAAAAGCAAAAAAGTAAATATCGCGGGGTGGAGCAGTCTGGTAGCTCGTCGGGCTCATAACCCGAAGGTCGTTGGTTCAAATCCGGCCCCCGCAACCACCAAGCAGGTTGAATTTTTAAATTCAACCTGTTTTTTTGTGTTCACATCAAAGTGGGAAGCGCCGCCGCTGTTGCACATTGTGCAGCGTGAACAGTGTAGAATATTATTATAACTTTTTATATTTGATCAGTGTGCAAAAAGAAACTGTCCTACGTTAAATGTTCACATCGTTCGGGTTGAACATTGTGGGTGCGGAATGCTGTGTTTCCAGGTCTGAATGCCCACATTGTTCAAAACTCTGTGGGTCATAGGCGCAGCCCGCTGCGGCTTGAACAGTGTAGCCCGCTGCGGGCAGCGCAGCCGAAGTCAGTATGTGTTTGTCATGCTTTTATCATACTGCTTTTGCTTTGGAAGAGTTAGAAGATCTTCAAGGTAAAAACGGTCATTTTTGCAATTTTGCGCGATTGCGTCTGCACTGCATCCGGAGGATATCGTGTTTGTTGCCCGGCAAAAAGAATAAAACTTTCCCATTTTATAATAAGAACGTTCTGTCAAAGACCGTCTTTTTCTGTTATACTCTAGCCAATGAATACAGCTGTAACAGGAGGATGTTATGGAAAAGAATGTACTGAACACCGATCTCACCGGCAAGGTGGCTGTCGTCACCGGCGCAAGCGGCACGCTGTGCTCCATTTTTTCCAAGGCGCTGGCCCGGGCGGGCGCAAAGGTGGCGCTGCTGGGCCGCAACATGGATAAGCTCAAGGAGCTTGCGGATGAGATCGAAGCCGAGGGCGGCACCGCCAAGGGCTACACCTGCAACGTGATGAACAAGGCCAACTGCCTGCAGGTAGCCGAGAATGTGCTGGCAGACCTTGGCCCCTGTGATATTCTTGTGAACGGTGCCGGCGGCAACAACGCCCGCGCCAATACGGACAAGGAATATTTTGAGATGGCCGATCTGGAAAGCGACACCGTTACCTTTTTTGATCTGGACGAGAGCGGCGTGGAGATGGTGTTCAACCTGAACTTTATCGGCACCCTGCTGCCCACGCAGGCATTTGCACGGCAGATGGTAGGGCGCGAGGGCTGCAACATTCTGAACATTTCCAGCATGAACGCCTACCTGCCCCTGACCAAGATCCCTGCCTACTCCGGCTCCAAGGCTGCTGTGACCAACTTTACCCAGTGGCTGGCGGTGCACTTCAGCAAGGTGGGCATCCGGGTCAACGCCATCGCTCCGGGTTTCTTTGCCAGCGAGCAGAACGCAAAGCTGCTCTTCAACGAGGACGGCACCCCCACCGACCGCACCAAAAAGATCCTTGCCGCCACCCCCATGGGACACTTCGGCGACAGCGAGAAAGACCTTGTGGGCGCACTGCTGTTTTTGCTGAACAATGATGCAGCCGGTTTCATCACCGGCATCTGCCTGCCGGTGGACGGCGGCTTCTCGGCTTATTCCGGCGTGTAATAAGTGCTGTAAAATATACAAAACCACCCCTGCCTCCCGGTGCAGCAGCCCGGCGGGACAGGGGTGGTTTTTCAACGGGGTTGAACAAAAGGCTTCCCCAGCCCGGGGGAAGCCTTTATGCGGAAAATGGATTTCTATGGGGTCACTTCTTCGGGTGCTTTTTGCGCCATGCAAGCGCCATGGCAACAGCAGCGCACGCCAGCACTGCCAGCGGCCAGACGGAGGCCAGCGCAACTACCAGCTGCTGCAAGCCATTCACAAAGTTGCCCCAGCCGGAGACAAGGGCCGTGCCGATGCGGGAGAAGAAGCCCTCGTCGGCGGGTGTGTAGGTCTGCACCTCGTTCAGGTCGATATACACGGTGCACTGCTGCACCTGATCGCTGTACCAGTCCAGCTGGCTCTGCCAACTCTCAATCTGGGACTGCACCTCGGTGAGAGAGTCCTCAATCTGCAGCAAGTCCGAAAGAGTTTCGGCCTGTGCCTGCAGCTGCTGTAAGCGGGTGCGCTGTGCCTGCAGATTAGAAAGCCGCGCGGACACGTCCATATACTGGGTGGTCACATCATCGGCCTGCTGGCTGCGATAGGTCACATTACCGGCAGCGGCCACAGCGTCCAAAAAACTCTGGTAATTGGCCTGCGGCACCCGGTAGGTCAGGCTTACGGAGCGGCTGGAACCGGTGCGCGTGTACTCGCTGCTGGATTCCAGATAACCGCCCGCCTCGGCAAGGGCGCTGTCCAGCGCCTACAGCGACCAGCCGGAAAGCGCTTCCCGCCCCTTTGACCGTGACCGCGATGGTTTTGTGATGGGAGAAGGCACCGGGCTTATTGTGATCGAATCTCTGGAGCACGCGCTGGCGCGCGGCGCCACGCCGCTGGCCGAGCTGGTGGGCTACGGCACCAGCGCAGATGCTTATCACCTGACCGCAGGCCCGGAAGACGGGAACGGCGCACGTCGGGCCATGGAGATCGCTATTCGCCAGGCCGGGGTGACCGTCGAAGAGATTGATCATATCAACGCCCACGCCACCTCGACGCAGGTCGGTGATAAAGGTGAACTGGCGGCGATTAAAACGCTGTTTGGCGTCCATCCGGTCGCCATTACCTCGACGAAATCCGCCACCGGCCATCTGTTAGGCGCGGCCGGCGGGATCGAGGCCATCTTCACCATTCAGGCGCTGCGTGACCAGGTGGTGCCGCCGACGCTGAACCTGCATCACCCCGATGAAGAGGCGGCAGGTCTCAATCTGGTGGCGCTGCAGGCCCGCCCACAGAAGATGCGTTACGCGCTGTCGAACGGTTTTGGCTTTGGCGGCGTTAACGCCAGCCTGCTGCTGAAACGCTGGGAATAATCGTCAGCTCCCCTGCGGTACTGGCCGACGGGGGATTTCCACCGTTGCGGCTTTTGCCCTGCTGCTGGAGTAAATCAAGTACAGCGCGATACCCAGGGAGACAATGGCGCCGATTCGGCTCATCGAGAATGGAATCGACGCATTGTCCAGCCAGCCGAAGTTATCGATCAAGGTCAGTTTTGAGCGAAGAACGGACCACACTATCTAAAGAATGATATCGCCTATTATGTTGGGACCGCTCATGTTAAAAAAGGGATAGCTTTTCTTTTCATTGACGATAACGAAGGAATTTTCATGGTTGAGGTTGAGGAAATAAAAAAGAAATATCCCGGCGCAGATGCCTGGCAAATGGGTGACAGTCCGGAACTGGCTAACGAGCTTGCTGACCTGATCAAAAAAGGGATCAAAACGGCCTCTTGCGGATCTTTTGCCTCTTACCAGCAGGAAGAATCCGCCCCGAGAATCGGGAGTTATAACATTATTCTTGATGGTCAGAATGTTCCAGTTTGCGTGATCAGACTGATTTCGATGCAGCTGGTTCGTTTTTGTGATGTCACTGAAGCGTTCGCCCGCAAAGAAGGTGAAGGCGATTTAAGCCTTGAATACTGGAAGAAAGAGCATCAGAGATTTTTCAGCTCTGAAGGTCATTTTTCTGAAGATATGGAGTTGATCGCAGAAGAATTTGAAGTGGTTGAGGTGCTTTAAGGCAAGGTCAACGGGCTGACGTTTTATCACTGGCCACTCATAACACTGTTCGCTTCTGGCGCGGAGCGGACAAGCTGTCGAGCTAAAGGTCCGCATTGAGCAAGGAGCTGACGTGCCAGCTATAATTGGTAATAAAATGAGAGTAGAACTATTCTGATTTGTTTAAAAAAACATTTTTACATCCAAGGGCAAAATATTTTTTATGCTATCTTACATGCTATCTCAATATGCCAGGCTACCTGTGCCTGAAGTTACTCTACGTTCATGGTTAAAACAATGGTTGTCAGAGCAGGAATCGAGGTGTACAGACAGAAGTTTCTCGGCGCGATTTCCCTGGAGAGAAACTGGATTATGTCAGGAATATTTTTTACAACGAAAACTCAAAATTGATGGAAAGCAATTTCTTACTGGCCCCCGTTATCAGGGCGGAAATATTAACAAACCTTTTATTGATATTGTAGGTATGGATTCTGACCTAAATCATACTGCATTAGAACTCATTAGTAAGGAATGGTCACAACTCAGAGCTCAGTATGTCCGCATTCTTGTACCCGGCCAGTCCTTCCTGCAGGGTATTCCCGACCAGTATATATATGCCGCGTCTTTTTCTGAACCCCCTGAGTTCAATGATAAATCTCTTACTTTGCAAGTGGCGACATACGAAGATTTTGACTGGTGTTGTCAGGCCCTGGGTGATGCCTATAAGCATACATGGCAGACAGTTCGCGAACTGTCTGCAAGCAATTTGGTAGCAGTTGATAACGAAGAGTTGTGTGACCATATTTCAGAGAGAGAAGTATATATTATCTATGAAAACGATGTTCGCGCCGGGTTGCTAATATGCCAGAAAGGAAACCTCGCTTTTCTGAGAGGATATCGTATTACTGACAAAGTAATACTTCCTGCTTTTCGTGGTCGATCATTGTCGGCCCGAGCGCAACGCCTGCTGTACCGATTATTAACTCATTCCGATTCGGAACTATCTTTGTATATGGGCACAATTATTCCGCAGAATATCCCCTCGATGAAAACTGCAGAAAGAGCGGGACGAACTTGCATCCTAAGTTATCAATTTCTACCCATCTGCAGAACCCACGATTAACAGCAATGCTAATTTATCTTCAGCCTACACAGGGGACGTCCAGGGCCCGGGAGTACTCCCCTGGACGCATTAATGGGCAGGATGTGATTGTTGCGCAGGCTATCATATGGCGTGAGGTACAGCAGAATCAGGCTTCGTAGCAATGAGGGGCTCACAGCGTCCGGAATCCACCCGGTGCCGTAAATCACCGTAAGGTCTGTCATAAGGTAATTTCATCACGCATCGCGACACCTTTTTTCTTCATGCAGGCCTTCTCTTTCACGGTTTGTCAGAACTGTGGACCGCAGTAATCTCCACTCCGTGCTTTAATCAATGAGAGTGTGTCGGGTGCAAATTAAACTACCTTTCTCAACAGCAAAGGCGGGATACCCCTGCCCTCGCAGGGTTTCTGCGTCTGGTAATATGCCCATGACAGTCTCAAAGACCGCTTTGAGGGTTTCCCGGTTTAAGGCACAAAATCGCGTGGCGTTGCCCCCAAAATGCAGCGAAAAGCAGCGGTAAAGGCCGCCGGGCATGAGAAACCAAGCTGGTAAGCGACCTGTTTGATTGGAACACCGTTCGCGAGAAGATCCAACGAAGCGCAAATTCTGGCTCTCTGCTTCCATGTTCTAAAACTAAAGCCTGTATCCTTCATAAACAATCGGGAAAAGGTCCGTTCCGACATGGCCGACATAAAAGCCAGCTCGCTCAGCGATGCTTCCCAGCGCTGATTGACCAGTAGCGATCTGGCAGCGCTGAATAATCGCTCATCATTCGGCATGGGAAGCGCCATCGTTAAAGGTGGAGCCTCGCTGAGAATTTCCAGAAGCAACAACGCTATCTTCCGTTGACTCGGTCTGGCGTAGTCCTCACTGAACAGCCCAGCGATAAGCTCTTTGACTAAGGGCGTAGCCGTGATCACATGCACCTGTTGACTCTTCGTAAAGCTCGTACATTCTGCGATAAGGCTACTGCTGAAATAGATCGCCCTGAGATCGGTTTGTGAAAGCAGATGATAACTATGGATATGCAGAGGCGGTAGCCATAATGCCCGTTGAGGAGGGATCACCCAACGGTCGCTCTCTGTTTGCACCAGCATAACCCCTCTGGTGGCGAAGAGTAGCTGCCCCTCAACATGATGATGGGGAGGATCTGCCTCGCCGCGTTGATAGCTTATCGCAGTACTGGACCAGCCTGTGGTTTCATCATGTCTTGGCGCTTTATCTATACTACCTGGCATTTCAGATTTAGCCCCTGCCATTATCATATCGAAACTGGAACCACCCGGAGTAGAGCCTTAGGCAATGGGTGCGTGACTTATCATCCTGATCATCAAAGATATTACAGGAGCTTAACCTCATGCGTGTACACTTTATCGTACATGAAAGTTTTGAAGCCCCGGGCGCATATGAAACCTGGGCAATAAACCAGGGTCATGATGTAACTTACTCACGCGTCTATGCAGGCGATCGGCTACCTGATGACGCCGTAGGCATCGATTTTCTTATCGTTATGGGCGGTCCGCAAGATCCTGACACCACGCTTGAAGAGTGCCCGCACTTTAATGCTAAAGCGGAACAGGCGCTGATTGCTTCCGCGGTTAAAACCGGTAAGGCGGTGATCGGTATCTGCCTGGGTTCACAGCTAATCGGTGAAGCGCTGGGCGCGCCGTTCTCTCATAGCCCGGAAAAAGAGATTGGTAAATTCCCGATCACATTGACCGAAGACGGCAGGAAGGATGAGATGTTCTCTCACTTTGGGAAAACACTGGCAGTGGGTCACTGGCATAACGACATGCCAGGTTTGACGCCGGAGGCTAAAATTATTGCTTACAGCGAAGGCTGTCCGCGGCAGATCGTTGCCTATTCAGACCGCGTCTTTGGTTTCCAGTGCCACATGGAGCTCACATTGGACGTTGTAGAACGGCTGATCGCTCATTCTGAGAAAGACCTGAGCCGTGCAGCAGAATATCGTTTCGTTGACACGCCTGAAGCGCTCCGGGCGCACGATTACAGTGAAATGAACCAAGTGCTTTTTGACTTTCTGCATAAGCTGGAAGCACGTTACAAAGCAGCGCAAGCATAATGTTATGCTCGGTGAGCTTGCCATCGGTTTTGATTTTAATGTCCGCTCCTGGCACAGAGCGGACAAGCTATCTGAGTTGAAGGTCTGATATGAGCGATCAGCGGACGTTGGCTACACTGTTAAACGTCGCAGACTCAGCTTCTGACTGCCAGTTTTTCGCGAGTTGGGCCTTCAAAGTAGATGCTCCTGATATGGCAATTACGGGGTTGAGTCAGCACAAAGCGAATTGTTTCCCAGACTGAACGCCCATTCATCAGACGTTCCCCCATTTTGGGCTGGCTATCGACAAACGCCTCTAACCCTGTCAGCTCGAAATCCGGGGGATACAACCCAGTCACCCGTATATTTTCTTTAGACAACTGGTACGAAAGTTTAGTTGTAAACCCGCTAAGCCCGTGTTTACTGGCAAAAAAAGCGGGGTGCGCAATTGAATCTGTAAAATTAGGAATCCCACATGAAGATATAATTGAGACGATATCCGCACTTTCTGAACGTCTTAACCCGGGTAGCAATGCCTGAGTCAGCAGAATAGAACCTGTCAGGCCTGAACTGATAGTATTTATGATTTCTGTGTCTGATTGATCGTCTAAGGTTCCTGAAAGCCACTGAGCAGCATTGAGGATTAAAATGTCTATGGGCTTGTCTAAAGTTAATAACTGTGAAGAAAACTGAGAAAGGGATTCAGGGAGGGTTAAATCACAGAGATGCCCTTTCGCCATTCCGCCTTCAGCCGTAATGATACTGCAAGTTTTTTGAATGTCATCAGCGCGCCTCGCGCAAAAATCCACCTCGACGCCTTCTCGCGCTAACCATACGCTCAGCGCCTGACCAAATCCCGTGCCACCACCGGTAATTACAGCTCTTTTACCTCTCAGCATCTTCATCCATCCTTTATTAATGAATAGGGGGGAATGTAGATATATATGAGGAAGCAGATTGACATCTTTCAGTTAGTGCCATTTTTTGACGATAGGGATAAGTTGTACTGCTACATTTCCATCGCGCTCCTGTGGGCATGCAACATCCGCTCCTGGCACTAGTCTGCCGTAAAGGGCAGCTTTAAGGGAGGAGCGGACGAGCTAACGCAGGTGAAGATCCGCTGTGAGCGAAAAGCGGATTTTTGTCGTTCTGTCATCAAAACTGGCGACTTATATTAGGATATCGCAATACCCCTCGCCCTCAGGCTACGTCTGCTTGAATTGATTGCCTCAAGAAGGCGGAGGCGGCTTTCCGCTGATTGCCGCTACGCGCACAGCAGGCGTACCGGTCATTTATGTCAGCGTCGGATTCCGCAAGGGGTATCCAGAGGTCAGCAAAAACAACACTATCTTCGCTTCGATTAAGGAGAATGGAGTTTTTATGGCTGATAACGAGAGCACGGCTATTCATCCTGATGTTGCTCCAGCAGAAAATGAAGTCGTCATCGTCAAACGCAGAGTCGGAGCTTTCTCGTTTACTGAACTTGAGATGATCCTTCGTGCTCAAGGCATCGAAAACCTGATTCTTACGGGTGTAACTACCAGTCGTGTGGTGCTTTCCACAGTCGGACAAGCTTTTGATCTGCATTACCGCCTTATCGTTGTGAATGATTATTGCGCAGATCCAGATCCTGACACCAATATGTTTTTACTTAAAAAAGTTCTACCTCAACATGCTTTTGTTACCAGTTCCTCTGAAATATCAAAACCTGGGCATAAAACTATGAATTTCTGACGTCAAAAAACGGGAGGATATAACCGGGGATCCCCAGTCATCTGAACGTCCGCTCCTGGTGGCGATAGTCAGCATCATGTCTGGCCCAGGAGAAATCTCCAGAAGCGTCAGTGCGAGAAGGAAAGTCATAAACGTTTCGATGGAAGGCATCCTGGTAGAGTCCGAAAACATATTTCCGCTACGTTACCTCCGTTCGATGCGGGCAAGAAGCGGACGTTGTACTTCAATCATCATCGATTTGAATGACAGCAAGGTAACGGCTAATCCAGGTGACGTAAATGTGTCGCGATCCCCCAGCTTAGAACGGTACAGCTTCCATTAATCAGCTCGAAAACGGCGTAACTCGCATTGGGTTGTGCATAGCGGTGAAAATCATCCACAGATCCACTTTTTAATGTCGCAAGCACGCCCTGAATGACCTGCCCGTGAGACACAATACATATTGTTCGATGATGATGTTTTTTTTCCAGACTGGATAAAAAATGTATCATTCGCTGCGAAGCATCTGAGAGAGACTCCCCCCCTGGCGGACAATACTCTGCATCCAGGGTGAATAATGCTTCTGCGGCGTCCGGATTATTTTGCAGCAGCGCTACGGTTGTCATGCCTTCAAACTGACCAAAAGCCTGTTCTTTCAGAGCCGGTTCAGCTATCAGTGAACAATAAAAACGCTCAGCCAGGCGCTGTCCCATTTGCCAGGCCCGGCCAAGTGGAGACGCGTAAACACATTCTACCCGGTAATCACTCTCTGCAAACGCTGCCAATAAAGCTGATGTTTGACGCTCCCCACGAAGCGTCAATGCGCTATCACTGTGTCCCTGAATAATATTTTTTACATTCCATTCTGTTTCCGCGTGTCGAACCAGTATCACTTGCATCATTGCAGGGTCACATAAGCCGTTATTTGAAATGTTATCATCTAAAAACCCTCCTTTGATATGCAGGCAAGTTCTCAGCTCTCGACGAAAAACAGGAACAAGTGTAGCTGATAATGGTTATGTTCAGCTTCAGAAGTGACGTAGTTATCGACGTTAACGTCTGCTCTGGCACAGAGCGAATGCTTCCCCTTGTCGACGCGAAAAGCAACTCTGCCCATGCCTCTATCTCAGTAAAACCTGAATCAGCTGCACGACGATATACACTCCCGCTACCACCTGTATGATTCGAAATCCCCATCTCAGATAGCGCCATTGATAACGTTCGCTGGCATCAGCCGCTTCAATCGCGGGATCATAGCGTTTTCTTTTCCTGGTTCTGAAGGTATCGAATCCCCACAGGATGAGAAGAATGATGATGATGATTTTTTCAACGATAAGATGGTTCACAAAGAGAGACTCCGGTCTTCTCACGGTTACAGGCAGAATAGATAAACCGCCTGGATGTAGCCACCACTAAATGTAGGGGTACCTGAAAACGAAGCCAGGCCTTCCTGGATTATCTGTCTTATGACCGCGTAAACGCATAGCAACGCCATAAAAGCGACATTCATTTCCGACACATGCTGCGGGAGTCCCCTTCTCCGACGCCTCAGGCTGGGTGATAAAACGACGGCGGCTGCCCGGTCACGCGGCGGAACATGGTGGCGAAAGAGGACGCATTGTCGTATCCAAGGGATAATGCCACTTCGTTCACCGGTTTGCCTGCTATCAACCATGCCAGGGCGCTCACCACGCAGGCTCGCTGTCGCCAGGCGGAAAACGACAGGCCCAGCTGCTTCAGGAAATGGCGGCGAAAGGTACTAGGACTCATAAACAGCGCCCTGGCCCAGCGCGCCGCAGGATCATGGATAGAGGGGTTAAGCAAAAAAGCCTGACAAAGCGCCAGCAGCGCCGGATGCTGCGGCAACGGAATGTCAAATTCGCGGACCGGCATGGCGGCCAGTTCCAGCAACATCAACTGTATCAGCGTGCGATCGCGTGGGCTGTCGTACAACGGTGGTAAATCCACAGCCTCAAGCAGTAGCTGGCGCAACAGCGGCGAGACGCTGATCACTTCGCAACGACGGTGTTTAATGAAAGCGGCCACACAATCTGGCTCAATATACAAGCTACGCGTGGTCACCCCTGCAAATCTGACGGCATGCACGGTTTCAGGGGGGATCCAGACAGCGTGTTGCGGAGGAACCACCCATTCTCCGTCCTGCGTAGTGACATACATCAGTCCGGTCGCGCCATACAGCAGCTGTGCGCGACGATGCTGGTGCGGGGGCAGGATAAATCCCTGCGCATAGTCATTACCTAACGCCACCACATCACGATCGAGTCGATCGAACTCGTCAATTTTTACGTTGCGCACACCTGCCTCCCTCTGACCGATTTACAAAGGTAATTGAGCGCTACGCAAATGGGAAGCAGTACGCGACCGGTATAAGCTGCTCGCTCATTTTCAGGTCGGGGATACTCTCTTGAATGAGATCGTTATTATTGCGCTGGCAGGCTTTACTACCGGCATTACCACGGTGCTGTTCGGCTTCGGCGGCGGCTTTGTGGTGGTGCCCTTTGTCTATCAACTGATGCTCCGGCAGCCGGCCATTGCGGGCAACGCCATGCATGTCGCGGTGGCTACCTCAACGGCGGTGATGATATTTAACGCCGGCTGGGTCAGCTATCGAAACTGGCGGGCGGGCAGGCTTGCCGCGCAGACGCTGTTTCCGTTGTTATGGTTTATTGCCATTGGGGCGGTGGTAGGCTCCTGTCTGGCGGGGATATTGAGCGAGAATATCGTTCGCGCGCTGTTTATTCTCTATATGCTGGCAACCATCAGCGATTGTTTGTTGCGCAAGGGTTTTTTCACGGGCAGCGCTCGGCGTCGCCTGTCCCTGCCAGTGGTCACCGGCGGCGGTGTGATTATCGGTACGATCGCCGCATTGCTGGGCGTGGGCGGCAGCGTCATGACGGTGCCCCTGCTACGGCGACACGGGTATGCAATGCAGGAGTGCGTTAGCGCATCCAACCCGCTTTCTTTACCCGTGGCGCTATGCGGGGCTGTGACCTATGCCGTTATTGGCTGGCACAGCATTCCGCTGAGCGGATTTCTGGGGTTTATCAGCCTGAAAATTTTAGGCCTGCTCGTCCTGACCGGCTGGGCCGGGATAGTGTTTAGCCGCCGGGCAATCCCTGCGGTACCTGATGTATGGTATGCGCGCATCTATGTGCTGCTGCTGTGCCTGGTACTCCTCGCCATGCTTATTCAATAATCAAATTACATTCTGGTGAACCGGTGTAACAGACGCGGCCGGGCGGAGCCCTCTCCCTGGAGAGAGGGCCAGGTTCAGGGGCAACAAGCTACCCGCGATACGGATGGGTTTCGCGCCAGTGGTCGGCAATCTGCTGCCGGGTGCAGACCCACACCTTGTCGTGCTGCTGGATATAGTCAAGGAAACGCTGCAGCGCGCGGAATCGGCCCGGGCGCCCCAGCAGCCGGCAGTGCATTCCCACGGACATCATCTTCGGCGCGGTTTCACCCTCGGCATACAGCACGTCAAAGCTGTCTTTCAGATAGGTATAAAACTGCTCCGCGGTGTTGAATCCCTGGGCGGTGGCGAAGCGCATGTCGTTGGCGTCGAGGGTATAAGGCACGATCAGGTGCGGCCGCTGGCTGCCGTCGCTGCAGGCCACTTCGCTCCAGAAAGGTAAATCATCGCCGTAATAATCGCTGTCGTAGTCAAAGCCGCCGTGCTCCACCACCAGCTGGCGGGTGTTAGGGCTGTCGCGGCCGGTATACCAGCCGGTGGGCGGTTTGCCGAACAGGTCGGTCAGTACCTGCACCGCTTTTTGCAGATGCTCGCGCTCCTCGGCGATATCCATGTGCTGATAGTGGATCCAGCGCCAGCCGTGGCTGACCACATCGTAATCCGCAGCCTTGATCGCCGCCACAATCTCCGGATGCCGCGCCAGCGCCATCGCCACGCCGAAGACAGTCAACGGCAGCCCGCGCTGGCTGAACTCGCGATGGATGCGCCAGAACCCTGCCCGGCTGCCGTACTCATAGAGTGAATCCATCGACATATGGCGCGCCGGGTAGCTGGCGGCGCCGATAATATCGGACAGGAACTGTTCCGAACCCGCATCGCCATGCAGGACGTGATTCTCCGCGCCTTCCTCATAGTTAAGAACGAACTGCACCGCGATCCGCGCCCCACCCGGCCAGCGCGCGTGCGGCGGCTCCCCTGCGTAACCTCGCAGATCGCGAGGATAGTGTTCCTGGTTCTCTCCCATCTCCTGCCCCTTTTAAAATGGATTTAACGACTGAAACTGTCCGCTTAACGCTTTTTTCTCCGGGAACGCTAAGTCCCCATGCTTGCTGGTCGCCAGGCCCAGCGCGACCAGCGACTCCACCATCTTCACCGCCGCGCTGACGCCATCGATCACCGGCACCCGCAGCTCGCGGGTCAGCTCCTGCGCCAGGGTCGCCATCCCGCCGCAGCCAAGAACAATCGCCCCGCTGCCATCCTCTTTCAGCGCGCGAATGCAGCGCTCACGCACTTTCTCCTGCGCCAGGCCGCTGCCGTCTTCCAGCGCCAGTACCGGCAAGTCAATGGCGTGCAGCGCCGCGCAGTGTTGATGAAATCCGTACTGGTGCAGCAAATGACGGGCGATGATCATCGTGCGCGGCAGCGTGGTCACAATGGAGAAACGGGTGGCGACCATCGTCGCCATAT
>OGHK01002164.1_pt1 | contig 14456 bp, 9 predicted proteins | sample 1571411 | NCBI WGS metagenome assembly OGHK01 (sample SAMEA2582043, study PRJEB24529) | metagenome | biome: Human gut stool | place: China | collected 2011 | reverse complement strand
TTATGGATTTCTTTGTACATCACTATGTCTTCGCGGATGAAAGGTACTTCCTTGCGATAAACCGAGAGGAATTTTTCAATGTATGGAGAGCTTCTGAGCGGACGCCGGAAGTCGATACCTTGAGCTGCATTCATCAGTTCGATGGCAAGTATATGTTCCAGATTGTCCATTATCTTAAACAGTTTGGTGGCAGCATTGGCCCCCATGCTCACATGGTCTTCTTGTCCGTTGCTGGATACAATGGAATCACTGCTGGCGGAGTAGCAATACATTTTATTTTGGCTTACCATAGAGGCTGCTGCATATTGGGGAATCATAAAGCCTGAATTCAGTCCGGGATTGGCAACAAGGAATTCGGGCAGTCCGCGAAGTCCCATAATAAGCTGGGCTACACGACGCTCGGATATATTCCCTAGTTCGGCCAAAGCGATGGCGAGATAATCATAGACGAGTGCCAGAGGTTGTCCATGGAAGTTTCCGCCCGATATAATCAGGTCTTCATCGGGGAAGATGGTGGGATTGTCGGTGACAGAGTTGATCTCGGTCAGCAAAACGGACGCGGCATGGCGAATGGCATCTTTGGTAGCGCCGTGTACTTGGGGAATACAACGGAATGAGTAGGGGTCTTGCACATGTGTCTTGGGCTGAGTTATGATTTCACTTCCTTCCAGTATACGGCGGAATGCGGCTCCTGTCTCTATCTGGCCTTGGTGCGGTCGCATCTGCTGGATACAATTCATGAACGGATCAAGACGTCCGTCGAAAGCTTCAAGAGAAATAGCGGCAATGAGGTCGGCTTTCTTGCTCAGTCGGAACGCTTTCAAGATGGCATAAACACCGTTGGCGCTCATGAATTGTGTACCGTTCAGCAAAGCCAGTCCTTCTTTACTTTTCAGTTTTACAGGCTCCCAGCCAAATTCATCGAGTACACTGATGGCTTCGCATCGCTTACCTTTATAATATACATCTCCCACACCGATAAGCGGCAGGAAAAGGTTGGCAAGCGGAGCAAGATCGCCGGATGCACCTAACGAGCCACGGTCATATACAATGGGCATTACATCATTGTTGAAGAAGTCGATGATGCGTTGTACGGTAATGACTTGCACACCGCTATGTCCCAACGAAAGGGCATGTGCCTTGAGCAGAAACATCAGTTTTACTATGACATGCGGCATCTCTTCGCCTACACTGCAAGCATGGCTTTTCACCAGATTCTCTTGTAAGGTGCTCAGTTCGTCAGACGAGATATTGCGGTTGCACAGCGAGCCGAATCCGGTGGTAATACCATAAAGCGGTGTGTCGGAATTGGCTATCTTTTTATCCAGATAGTCCCTGCACTTCTGAATGCGCTCCCGTGCTTCGGACGCCAGTTCCAGTTTCAGGTTCTCATTGATGATACGTTCGATAATATCGAATGTGAGTTCGCCGGAACCTATTTGATATACGTTATTCATAATCTTCTTTTTTAGAAAACGGTTTTCACATAGTCCAGTATCTTTTGTTCTTCGGCAATCGTTGTCTTTTCTATCATATCCGCTTCTTCAGTCATTTCTTTTACAAATTTCTCGTCTTTGATAGAAGTGAGATTGATGCGGACATTCAGCAATGCGCCCAGTATAGCGGTTCGTGCACACATCATAGCCACACAAGCATCGGTCACGGCATTGCTGTTTCCTTTTCGTGCCACTACGTCAATCATCGGCAGGATGGAATGGACGATACGTGCCACTTCCATCGGTACTTCGGCTGCATATTTGGTTTCTTTTTGAATCGCTTCGCTGCGGATGTTTTTCTCTTCTTCTGTTTCTTTGGGAAGTTTGAATGCGGCAAATACGCGGTTATACGCATCCGAGTCACGGTCTACATCAATAATGAGTTGACGTGCCAGTTCCTCAAAACGGGCGGAAAGGTCTTCCATAACTTCGTTTACTTCGGCGTATTTCTTCCGTCCGATGGTCAGGTTGGCAACCATTGCGGCGAGGGAGGTTGCCAAAGCACCATTGAAGGCGGATACGCTTCCGCCACCGGGAACAGGATCGTTGCTGATGACTTTATGAATAAATTCTTTAATAGTGAGTTCTGTTAACATGGTATTATGTTTTTTAGTTAGATAAATATTTTAGAATAGAATACGTCCTCCTTTGATGGTGTGTTGCACGGAGTTCATGCCGGTATAGTAAACGAGTACAGCCGGGGTATCGGTGTCCAGCAGGACAAAATCTCCCTGTTTGCCTACTTCGATACTTCCTGTCCGGTGGGCATAACCCAGTGCGGCAGCTCCGTTTAATGTCATGGCTGTGATAGCTTCTTCCAATGTGAGATGCATATATAGGCAAGCCAGTGCAAATGTCAGTGGGATGGAGCCGGAACAACAACTGCCCGGATTGAGGTCGGTGGCGAGGGCTACGGCACAACCGCTGTCTATCATGTCACGTCCTCGTGCATAAGGTTCACGAAGCGTAAAGGCGGTCAGAGGCAGGAGTGTGGCGACAACCTTATTTTCTGCCATTGCACGGATGCCGGTATCCGAAGCGTGCAGCAAATGGTCGGCGCTGAGCGCTTTTAGTTCACCGGCAAGTTCGGCACCGCCGAAGCTTACTATCTCATCGGCATGTATCTTGGCACCGAGTCCCAGTTCCTGTGCGGCTTGCAGGAGTCGCCGGGATTGTGCTACGGTAAAGACACCTTGCTCGCAAAAAATGTCGCAATTCTCGGCAAGTTGCTTTTCACGGACCAAAGGAAGCATTTCATGGATGAGAAAATCAATGTATTCGTCGGCTCTGCCCTGATATTCGGGAGGCAATGCATGTGCACCGAGAAAGGTGGCGGCTATATCTACTTTGCGTTGCGGAGAGAGATTGATGGAACGCATCACTTCCAGTTGCTTAAGCTCCGTATCGCGGTCAAGTCCGTAACCGCTTTTCCCTTCCACTGTAGTGACCCCCATGCGGCTCATGACATCGATGAACCATTCGGCTTTGCATTTCAATTCCTCCGGTGTTGCTTCACGAGTGGCATGTACCGTGTTGACGATACCTCCTCCGCGTTGCATGATGCTCATATAGCTTTCGCCATTCATGCGCCAAATAAATTCTTCGGGGCGATAGCCTCCGAATACCAGGTGGGTATGTGAGTCGATGAATCCGGGAAGCAACACTCGTCCTTCGGCATCCAGAATCTCATAGCCTTCTTCCGGTTCTTCACATGTAGGACGGGATGGACCTGCATAGGTAATCACTCCATCGGTTACTTTTACGGTTCCTCCGGTGAGATCCAGCAGTTGGTTCATCTCTTTACCTTTCAGGGCAGAGGTGCCAAGCGGGGTGATGATGCGGGCATTCTTGATGATAAGGTTGTTGTTCATGACGATAGATTTCTTGTTATTCCATAATCTGCGCTTCCAGTACTTGCTGCATGGAGAAGTTTTCCAGTCCCAAATAATAAGAGGCTGTGTCAATCAGAGCTTCCATGGGAACCAGGCCCACAATTTCGCTGCCGATGATGCTTACTCCGTAGCGGCGGGCTTCGAAACGCACCATTTCAAAAGCCCGATAGAGGGCAGTCTTGCTGTAGTCTGTCAGGTTCATGGACACCTGGGTGATACCTCGCTCCTTCAGTTCCACACCCATGGCTTTGCAAAAGCGCAGCCCGCCTCCGATAAAACGGATTTTCTTGGCAATATCATGTGCAATCTCCAGACTGGGGGTGTTCAGATTGATATTATAAGCCACTAACGGCATGCGAGCTCCGATGGCAACGGTTCCGGCAGTGGGATGCCGTTCTTCGGGACCGAAATCGGGATGCCATTCGGGTTGGTGAATTTTTTCCTTCATGCCTTCGAATTCTCCTTTACGGATGGCGGCAAGATTTTCGCGATGAGGAGCGCTTGCTGATTTCTCATAGAGGAAGACCGGAAGGTCATATTGAAAGGCTACCCGTTGCGCTACTTCTTTAGAGATGGCGATGGCTTCTTCCATGGTACATCCTTTGATAGGAATGAACGGTACTACATCTACCGCTCCCATTCGCGGGTGCTGTCCTTGATGATGGTTGAGGTCAATCAGCTTTACTGCTATGCCGATGGCTTCTATCACCGCTTCTTTTAAAGCATCAGGTTCTCCCACTACGGTGACCACAAGACGATTATGGTCTTCATCATTGCTATAGTCGAGCAGTTTTACCCCGGCGCGTGCACGGAAGGGAGATACTATCTGATCTATTTTCTGCAAGTCGCGTCCTTCGCTAAAGTTGGGAACGCATTCCATGATTTTTGTCCAGCTCATAATTCGTAATGTTATTGATGTTTTATACCTTTTTCTTTTAATACTCTGTCGATTAATGCATCTTCTGCCAGATGCGGCATGGTGATATGATAGCCCTGTTCCTGATGAGTATGGTTAAATTCTTCGGATGTTTCCATGGCATGCGGATTACGTGCCCATGAGCGTCGTGCCACACCGCCCATGACATCCCATAGCATGGACGAGCGTAAAATGGCGTCTACTCGATCACTACCGTCGCACACCATTCCGAATCCGCCGTTGACGGCTTTGCCGATACCTACGCCTCCGCCATTGTGCAGGGCGACCAGACTCATGCCGCGTGCACAGTTGCCTGCAAAGCACTGGACTGCCATATCTGCCATTACATTGCTGCCGTCCTTGATGTTCGATGTTTCACGGAAAGGAGAATCGGTTCCACTCACATCATGGTGGTCTCGTCCCAACATAATGGGACCTACTTCTCCTTTGCGTACCATTTCGTTAAAACGCAAGGCGATATTCATGCGACCGAGTGCGTCCTGATAGAGGATGCGTGCCTGAGTGCCGACTACCAGATTGTTCTTTTCGGCATCACGTATCCATATCCAATTATCCATGTCCTGTCCGCGTCGTTCTTTGGGGATACACTCCATGGCGGCATGGTCGGTTTTTATCAAATCTTCATGTTTACCGCTGAGACAAACCCAACGGAAAGGTCCGTAGCCGTAATCAAAAAGTTGCGGTCCCATAATGTCTTCCACATAAGAAGGCCAGATGAAGCCGTCTTTTTCATCAATGCCATTGCGTGAGATTTCCTTTACTCCTGCATCATAAATGGCTTTCATAAACGAATTGCCGTAATCGAAAAAATAAGTACCGCGTTCCACCAGTGCTTTAATAGCATTGAAATGGCGGCGTAGTGAAGCATTTACAAGCTTTTCAAATCGTACACGGTCGTCTTTCAACAGGCGGGTACGTTCATCGAAAGTGATGCCTGCCGGACAGTATCCTCCTTCGTACACGGCATGGCACGAGGTTTGGTCGCTCAGCAGTTCAATATCTATATGGTGATTCAAAGCATGCTCCAGCAAATCTACTACATTTCCGTGATAAGCAATGGAACAAGGCTTGCGTAGCCTCATGGCTTCGGCAGCAAGGGTATAGGCTTCTTTCAAGTCGGCAGTGACGTGCTGCACCCATCCTTGGCGATACCGTGTTTCGATGCGTGAGGCATCTACTTCGGCAATGATGGCGGCGGCTCCTGCTATTTCGGCAGCTTTAGGCTGTGCGCCGCTCATTCCGCCCAAACCGGAAGAAACAAAGAGATGCCCGTTAAGATTTCCATCCTGCGGTACTCCTAATTTCATGCGGCCGGCATTCAATAAGGTATTGAATGTGCCGTGTACAATGCCTTGCGGACCGATGTACATCCATCCGCCTGCTGTCATCTGACCGTAATTGGCAACGCCCATCTGTGCAGCAATTTCCCAGTCACGCTGGTTGTCGAACATGCCTACCATCATGGAATTAGTGATAATAACACGCGGTGCTTCGGGCTTTGACTTGAACAGACCAAGGGGATGTCCGCTTTCCACTACCAAAGTCTGTTCGTCAGTCATTACTTCCAGATATTGTTTAATGAGCCAGTATTGCATCCAGTTTTGGCATACTTGTCCTGTTTCACCGTAAGTGACCAGTTCGTAAGGATACAAGGCAATATCAAATGAAAGGTTGTTGTCTATCATTACTTGAAATGCTTTTCCTTCGATGCAGTTTCCTTTATATTCGTCAATAGGCTTTGCTTTCAAATCGCCTTGCGGCCGGAAACGGTAGCCATAGATTTTTCCCCGGGTAAGCAGTTCATCCATAAATTCCGGGGCGAGTCGGGCGTGAAGTTCTTCGGGAATGTAACGCAGTGCATTCCTCAGTGCGGTTTCTGTTTGTGCCGGTGTCAGACGATAACCTCTGTCGGGCGCACGGCGGATGCCTTCCACAAAAGTAGGATAGGCAGGAAGTTCGTTAGATAAGGTGACAGTCATAGCATTCAGGTGTTTTGTCACAAAGATAGTAAAACAACTGAGATACTATGAATTAATGGATATGTTTAGTGACATAAAGTAATGAAAAACTCTCATGTATTATGGCAGAGTAAGAAGTCCAATAACGATAGAAGCCGCTTCTTGGGTATAGCTAAGGCTTTTCATACGGATGATTAAGCCTTTCTATACTGAATACTACTACGTCCCACTATAGCAGGATATACGTCCCACTGCAATAGGACGTACGTCCTGCTACGGTGGAACGTACGTCCTGCCGTAGTGGGACGTAGTAAATGTCTGTAAAAAACGCCTTAATGGTAGGGAAGAAAACGCTTAATGCTGCGGAAGGAAGATGGTATGCCTGTGATAGGGCTTCAGGGTATCAGCAACGAACTGTCGCCATAGCTTAGAAACCTGAAATCATGCTCCAAGGCATAATCATAAATCTTTCGCCAGTCTCCTTTCACAAAAGCAGAAACCAATAGCAGTAATGTGCTTTGCGGTTGGTGGAAATTGGTAACCATCTTCTTCACTATCTTGTATTCGTAGCCCGGAGCAATGATGATTTGCGTACTGGTGTGCAATGCTTCCATGTGGTGACGGTTCAGATAATCGAGTATATGCTGTAAAGCCTGTATAGTGCCGATGCCATTTTTCTCTTCGTAAGGCATCCATTGCTGCACGTGCAGTTCTTCCTGGTTGGCATCGGGATTGCGGCTGATAGCTACTCCTATATAATACAGGCTTTCCAAGGTTCTCACCGAAGTGGTTCCTACGGCAATGGCATGCCCTCCGTGTGCAATCAGTTTCTCAATGGTCCGTTTGTTGACGGAGATGTATTCCGTATGCATTTCGTGTCCTTCTATTTCTTCACTTTTCACGGGCTTGAAGGTGCCTGCACCTACGTGCAAGGTCAGTTCTTCGCGGTCGATACCGTGGGCATCCAATGCTTGCAATACGCGTTCGGTGAAGTGCAGTCCGGCGGTGGGGGCGGCTACCGACCCTTTTATTTTGGAATAGACCGTCTGATAAGTTTCTTTATCGCTTTCTTGTGTGTCTCGGTTGAGGTAGGGAGGAATAGGCAGTTCGCCCACCACTTCCAGCAGGTCGGCAAAGGTGATGCTGTCATCATTCCATTCAAAATCTACCCAATGGCTTGTGCCGCGACATTCACTGCGTATGGCAGTCAGTGTCACCTGTTTCCCTTTCACGTCTACCATGCGGCTCAGTGCTCCTTCTTTCCATTTCTTCAGATTGCCAATCATGCAGAGCCAGCTGCATTTTTTCGTTTGCTGGAAGGACAGTACATAATCGTTCGGCTGTATCGGCTCCAGACAGAATACTTCAATCAGAGCTCCCGTTTCCTTGCGAAAGTGCAGGCGTGCCTGAATCACCTTTGTATTGTTGAATATCATCAGTTCGCCCTGCTCCAGATATTCAGGCAGCGCAGTGAATGTATCTTCGCTTACTTCGCCGTGGCGGTATACCAACAGCTTGGATTGGTCACGTACTGCCAGCGGAAACTTTGCAATCCGTTCATCGGGCAGCGGGTAATTGTATTCGCTTATTTTGATATGTTTTGTATCTTCCATTTGATTTCGTTTCATAATTTGCGCAAAAGTACCGATGTTTGCTCTGTACATTGTATATCAGTTTTTTATTTTTTAATGTAACCAAACTCGTACGTGCATGTTTCTCATCGAACCTGACAAAGGTAACAATTATTTTTTATCTGATTCATCCTCCTTTCATTTTTTATCCTTTTCAATTCTTCTCAAATCCTTAGAATGTTTTCGCTTGCGGTCTTTGTCATCTAAAAGATTTTCTATAACTTGCTATTGTCTATCAGCTAGTTCAGTACAATATCTCATTTTATTACTTTTTCGATATGATTAGACCGTTATATTTAAAGATAGGAAATAGATAGGAGACTGCCAACTGACAGACTTTTAAATGAAACCCAAACAGTTTCTTAACTCAAAATCCTAATTAGTTATAGAAATAGATAAAATTAAATATATATGATTACACATTTACAGAAATGGAGCCTGTTGGCTCTTTTGGCAGCGGGCTCATTGTCTGCTCAGGAATGGAAACCGTCTGATTGGCCTGTGTTGAAGCATTATGATAAGGAGCATTTGTTTCAGATAGCTCTTCCTTTAGGCGGAATAGGAACAGGTACCGTATCTCTTGGTGGAAGAGGAGAGTTGCGTGATTGGGAAATAATGAATGTTCCGGGGAAGAAATATAGCACGGTAACTACCGGTAATAATGCTCCTTTCTTTTCTATTTATGTTAAGTCACAGGATAATATTCCTGTGACGACTTTGTTGGAAGGTCCTCTTTACAGCCATGAATATTTGCACTATGAAGGTCGTCCGGTTAACCATCACGGCTTTCCCCGTTTTGCCGAGGCCTCTTTCGATGGGGCTTACCCGTTCGGGCAAGTGAATCTTTCGGATGCCGAATTACCGGTTACTGTAAAGATAAAGGGATTCAACCCATTGCTCCCGGGGAATGCTGATGACAGCGGGTTGCCGGTGGCGGTGCTTGCCTATGAGGTTACAAATACCGGTGATAGTCCTTTGGAGGTTTCCGTGTGTGGCTCTATGAGGAATTTTATTGGGAAAGACGGCAGTAAGTTTCGGACAGACTGGAAAGGAGATTATATTCCGGTAGGTGCTGAGAAGAACAGGAATGAGTACAGGGAAAGTGGAAATCGGAAAGGTATTTATTTATACTCCGAAGGAGTTGACAAACAGGATCCGGCATGGGGGACAATCGCTTTGGTGACTTCTTCAACAGGACAAGTAAGTTATCGGACTTCTTCAAAAGCTGATTCATGGAATAATGCCATTTTGAACTTTTGGGACGATTTTAGCGAAGACGGGGTTATGGTAGAAAGGGAACAGCCGTCAGATGAAGATCCGATGGCTTCTCTGGCAGTAAAAAAAACAATTGCTCCTCAGGCTACGGAAACTTTTGTTTTTTATCTGACTTGGAATTTCCCGAACCGTAAAGGATGGTCATTTACCATAGTAGGCAATTATTATAGCCGACAGTTTGCTGATGCATGGGAAGTGGCCGAGAAGGTGATTCCCCGTATGAAGCAATTGGAAGAAGAGACTCTCTTGTTTGTTCGTTCATTTTTGAATAGTTCTTATCCTGAAACAGTGAAAGAGGCAGCTCTGTTTAACTTGGCTACTTTGCGCTCACAGACAGTATTTCGTTTGCCTAGCGGTCATTTGATGGGTTGGGAAGGAATAATGGATCGTTTTGGTTCTTGTCAAGGGTCATGTACTCATGTTTGGAATTATGAAATGGCTACTCCCTTTTTGTTCGGTGGTTTGGCACAGACAATGCGCGATGTGGAGTTTAACTATGCCACGAAAGAGAATGGGTTGATGAACTTTCGGGCTGATTTGCCTTTGTCGGAAGCTGCAAAAGGAAATTCGGCTGCGGCTGATGGGCAGATGGGATGTATCATGAAGATGTATCGGGAGTGGCAACTGTCGGGTGACTATGCTTTTCTCCGGAAAAACTGGGGACAGGTTAAAAAAGTACTCTCTTATGCTTGGACAGAGAAGGGATGGGATGGAAATCAAGATGGAGTAATGGAAGGGTCGCAGCATAACACGATGGATGTGAATTATTTTGGCCCTAATCCTCAAATGGGATTTTGGTATATGGGGGCATTGCGGGCAGCCGAGGAAATGGCATGGGCTATGAAAGATAAATCTTTTGCCAAGAAGTGTCGGAGGCTATTTGAACAGGGTAGTCGGTGGATGGATGAACATTTGTTTAACGGTGAATATTATGAACATCACATTACTGATCCTGAAACTTTTGAATTCATCAATATGGAAGGTGCAGATGATAAAATTCCGGCTTTCCAGTTGGGCAAAGGGTGTCTGGTTGACCAATTAGTGGGGCAGTATATGGCACATATTTGCGGGTTGGGATATTTGGGAGACAAAAAGCATATTCATACAACTATGGAAAGCATTATGAAATATAACTATGTATCCGATTTCAGCCGTCATTTTAACAATATGCGTTCTTACGTAATGGGTGAGGAAGCAGGACTTCTGATGGCTTCGTGGCCTAAAGGACGTTTGGAAGTGCCCTTCCCCTATTTTGCAGAGGTAATGACCGGATTTGAATATTGTGCTGCTGTGGGTATGATATATGAAGGAATGACGGATGAGGCATTGACTTGTATCCGTTCTATCCGTGACCGTTTTGATGGTGCCAAGCGTAATCCGTTCAGTGAGCCGGAATGCGGACATCATTATGCCCGTTCAATGGCTAGTTGGGCGAGTGTGATCGCGCTGAGTGGATTTCACTACTCGGCAGTAGATAAACAAATGCAGTTTACGTCTGCTCCCGGAACCTATTTTTGGAGCAATGGGTACGCATGGGGAATGTGTCGGATTTCTGACGGTGAAGCCACATTGGAGGTGCTGAGAGGAACTTTGGGCATTGAACGCCTTCGTATTGGAGATGTGACTGTGAAAACGAAGAAAAAGCAACTTACGGCAGGAGAGTCCGAAACTATAAAATGGTAAATTAATGCGTTATTGGTATTTTTTATTGGTTTGTATCAGTCTTATATTGCCGGCCTGTCATGAACAGGCTGGCAATGTCCTGCATCCGGAAAAGACGTCGGTGGCTGATTGGAAGGAAAGCTTGCAAGAAAAACTGCCTTTGTTGGGGCATCGTAATTGGATTGTTGTTACAGATATGGCATATCCCTTGCAGGCTGATCCGGGTATCATCACTTTATATGCTCCTGATACTTTTGGGAATGTTGCTGCTTTTGTCATGGACCGGATTCGTCGGTCGGAGCATGTCTTTGCGCATATATATCAGGATCGTGAGCAGTTGGCCTTGACAGAAGAACTGTGTCCCGGTGTGACGGCATACAGAAATTCGTTAAGTAAAGTATTGGATGGGAGTGAGAAAGTGACTTTTCTTCCTCACGAAGAACTGATTTCAAAGTTGGATAGTGTCAGCAAGCTCTATCAGGTGGTTGTCATTAAAACAGCTTTGACATTGCCTTACACATCTATCTTTTTTGAATTGGATTGTAAATATTGGGATGCGGTTCGGGAAGTAACTGTCAGGAAGCTTTCTATGGATGCGGTAGATAACCATTGATTGTGCTGTATTCCGTAATGTTTTTCATAAGGTTGTCATGTAATGGGGGAGGGTAAAAGAGAAGATAAGTGCGGATCATGTTAATTTAAAAGCTGTCTACAGTATATTAGAATAAACCTTTTGTAGTTTGCGCAAAAGTACCGATATTTGTGCAAACTAAAAAGCAAACAATATGAAAATAGGAGATAAAGTTCGTTTTCTCAGTGAAGTGGGAGGCGGTATTGTAACAGGATTTCAGGGAAAAGACATTGCATTGGTGGAAGATGCCGATGGGTTTGATATTCCGATGCCTGTTAGAGAATGTGTAGTAATAGATGCTGATGATTATAATATAAAGCGCAAACCTGTTGCGCAGAAGGATGTGCCTGATGCAGCCAAATCCAAAGGGGCTGTGCAGACCGTGAAAAAGTCAATGGAAGAAGAGGAAGACGAACGTCCCATCACTTATCGTGCCGCCGAGCGTAAAGGAGGAGATGTGCTTAATGTAATGTTGGCCTTTGTTCCACAAGATATCAAAGCAATTTCGAGCACCGGTTTTGATGCTTATATTATCAATGACAGTAACTATACGCTTTCATTTGCTTATCTTTGTGCCGAAGGTCATAATTGGCGTGTGCGGAGTTGGGGAACTGTGCAGCCGAATACTAAATTCTATATCGAAGAGTTTGACAAGAGCATTTTAAATGAACTGGAGCATGTGGCAGTGCAAGTGCTTGCTTTTAAAGATAATAAGAGCTTTATGATAAAGCCTGCCGTGTCGGTGGAGCTTCGTATAGATACGGTTAAGTTTTATAAACTCCATACGTTCCGCGAAAGCATATTCTTTGAAGAACCATCATTAATTTATGATATTGTGAAAGATGATATGCCTGCCCGACAGACTTTTTTAAACGCGGACGATATTAAAGATGCGCTTTTGGCAAAGAAAGCTGTTGATGTTATTCCGGCACGTAAGCCTGAGGCGAAAGTTCCGCAGAGCGATATCGTAGAGATAGACCTTCACGCCCATGAGTTGCTCGACTCTACTGCCGGCATGAGTAATGGTGAAATTCTGAACTATCAGCTTGATGTGTTCCGTAAGACTCTGGAGGAATACAAGAGCAAGAAAGGACAGAAGATTGTTTTCATTCATGGCAAGGGCGATGGCGTTTTGCGCAAAGCCATCTTGCAAGAATTAAAATATAAGTATAAGAATTATCAGAGTCAGGATGCTTCTTTCCGCGAATATGGCTTTGGAGCGACTATGGTAACGATTCGTTAATATGCAGACATTAAAAGAATTTCTGAGGACAGACCGGTTCGCTTCATGCACCGGTGTGGAGCTGCTGGAAATAAAACCGGGGTATGCGCGTGCACGTATGTTGGTTACGGAACGACATCTCAACGGTGGAGGGGTGTGCCAGGGAGGAGCCTTGTTTACACTGGCTGATTTGGCATTTGCTGCCGTGGCAAATAGTCATCGCCGGCTTACACTGTCTGTGACAGCTAATATTACTTTCTTGCGTCCTGCAAAATCAGGATATGTGTATGCAGATGCTGCTGAGGTGTTTAATCACCATCGCATTCCTTTTGTAGAAGTGAAGATAACGAATGAGAAAGGCGAATTGATTGCTATATTTACCTCATCGGGCTATAGAAAAGAAACGGAGTTACCGGTGGAGGATTTGGAATAATATACAGCAAGAAGAGGGCGTGTCGAAACGCTCATAAACTAAAAATCACCCTCGCCACAGGTAGTTGTAGCGAGGGTGATTTCGATAAGAAGGAAGTTTTGACACATTTGTATTCAGGTATTTATTATCCTTCTTTTACTTTCGCTTTTCCAATCTGTCCGGGTTCGACGAATAAATATTTATATCCTACACGGATAGCGGTCAGATTTAATGCTTCGAGACGCGCACGGCGTACCAGCAAGGCAGTCATTTCATGTATGCGACCGTCTACATAACCGATCATTTCACTTTCGTTCGTTTTTTCCGAGCCATACGTACCGGCACTTTGTACTACCATGAAAGGTGATTCCGTACCTTCTTTATCCATGCCGACAGCTATGGCAACATATATCCACATTGGTCCGTGAGCAACCACTTTACGTGCTGTGGCTGTGCGACTTTCTCCTTTTGCCAGTGTGCCGTGACAACCACCTGCGGGTGATTGAATCAATGCCCCCAATCCATATACCGGGACCTTGTTATCAGATGCATCCAATGGCTGTTCAAACAAAATTTCTTCACTCGTTTTCGGGTGAGTGACATGATAATGGTTTGCTTCGGGTATCAGTCCTCTGATTTCGTCATCGCCAACAGCTCCGGTTACTAGTTTGACATTCAGTAAACTACCGTTTAAAGCAGCTTCGTATACCACATCTGTCAGTGCGGCATTGCTGGTTAATTCTAATTCTTTCATAAGTCAAGGTTCTTTTATTTGTTTTTTCTTACTACCAACACGTTGGAAGCCGGAAAAGATTATAAAAGAACAACGATCCGTACATTTGTCCTTCATTTAGAAGAGAAAGGATATGTGACAACATATCAGATCGGGAAATATTCTTATATTAATTATCTGATCAAAGAGCAGGATTATAAAGAACAGGAATTGGAAAAGACAAAGAATTTCTGGTACAAAGAATCTGGATTTGATCTGGTGAAGACATTATATAAAGGAAAATTAAATGAGGGGAAACTAAAGAAACTCAAAAAGTTGTTAGAAGAAATCGATGATTGACAGGAGAAGATATGATAGACATAAGAGAGATATTGGTTAGGATATTTAGTGCGATATTTTTATCCATGTGCACTGGAAGCTGTATGTTTGTTTTCTGGATGGCACTAAGAAAGTTTTTTGCAGATAAGATTCGTCCAAAAGTCTATGATTTGATATTAAAGATCATTCTAATTGCTTACTATGTTCCGGCAGGATATCTGTTGGTAAATATTTTTTTTGATAATGGGTATGTATTTGATTTTACAGGTACTATCATCAAGGCTTTTTA
>OGHK01002151.1_pt1 | contig 14508 bp, 10 predicted proteins | sample 1571411 | NCBI WGS metagenome assembly OGHK01 (sample SAMEA2582043, study PRJEB24529) | metagenome | biome: Human gut stool | place: China | collected 2011 | reverse complement strand
TTCTCGCTGTTCGTCGGGGTGATTGCGCTGCCGATCCTGCTACGTCACATTGAATCGAGCGATAATGTGCAGCAGCGGAAAGAGGAGCGTCTGGCGCGCGCGGCAACGGCTGACGTGGCGATTGTGGCGATCCAGAAGATGGAAGAGCGTCTGGCGGCGGATACCAAAGAGAATATCGATACCCAGCTGCTGACCGAAGTCAGTTCGCGGGTGATCGGTAACCTGCGCCGGCGCGCCGATGGGCGTAACGACGTGGAAACCTCTATGCTCGAAGAGAGTCTGGAACGCCGCTTCCGCCTGGCGGCGCTGCGCTCTGAGCGCGGCGAGCTGTATCATCTGCGCGCCACCCGGCAGATCAGTAACGAGACGCTGCAGAAGCTGCTCCACGATCTCGACCTGCTGGAAGCGCTGTTAATCGAAGATCAATAACCTGTAATCCGGATAGCGCGACGCTTATTCGGACTACTGGCGAGACTGCAGTAAATGTGTAGCCCCGGTAAGCGTTAGCGCGACCGGGGGAAACCCGGGCAGCGGCGCAAGCGCCTGACCCGGGCTACCCCTTCCCTTGCGGAACGCGTTGTCACCAGGGAATTATTCCAGCCAGAACGCTTTGCTGCACGCCAGCCAGGCCTCAGCGCTGCGCGACATATATACGCCTTCCCGCCAAATCATCCCCAGCTCCCAGCGCAGCTCGCTTTGCAACGGGATCCAGCAAAAATTCTGCCGGTCGAGACGCTGGCAAATCGGTTCCGGCAGGATCGCTACGCCAATGCCCGCCTGCACCATGGCGGCGAGAAAATCCCACTGGCCGCTGCGCACTGCGATACGTGGCTTCACGTCATGCTCGGCAAACAGCCGCATCAGCTGCTGGCTAAGGGCAAATTCCTCGTTGTAGATAACCAGCGGATGCGACGCCAGCTCGGCCGGCGAGAGCGAGGTTTTACCTTCCCACTCCGCGGTTCTTGGCGTCAGGACGCACAGCGGGTGATTGAACAACGGCAGAATGGTGAGGCTGCTATCCTCCTCGACAGGCAGGGCGGTCATCGCCATATCAAGTTCGCCATTGCTGACCGCCTGCTGGACCGTCAGGCCGCCAAACTCGGCGATCTTCAGCTCGACGCCCGGATAGCGCTGGCGGAAGCGACTGATCGGCTCGGCCATCAGCATCCCGACCATCGGCGGAATGCCAAGCCGCAGCACCCCTTTATGCAGGTGGTTGATATCGCTCAGCTCTGACTCCAGCTGGCTGAACTCGCCCAAGATCGCCTGGCCGCGTTCAAAAACGACGCGCCCGGTATCGGTGAGCAGTAGTTTGCGGCCGTCGCGGATCAACAGCGTGCAGTTCAGCTCATCTTCGAGATTCTTGAGCATCTTGCTGATGGTGGGCTGTGTGACAAACAGCTTTTCCGCCGCGCGAGTAAAACTCTGCTGACGAACCACTTCAACGAAATAGCGCAGCGTTCGGATATCCATAATTATTCCCTGAGACTATACCTGCGATGATTTTAATTCATTTCTGTCCGCTTCGGCGGCTCTCTATACTGCTCGCCTGACTTCTTTTTTTCAGGACTATCGCACATGGCCTTCGCGCCAGCTCGCGTTGCCCCCGCCGTGGCGCAACGACTTCAGATCCCGGTACAGGTACTTCTCTACGTCGGGTTATTCATCTTCGCACAATATCTGGTGAACAGGTGGCAGGTACCGCTGCCGGCTAACCTGGTCGGCATGGTGATGCTCCTGCTGCTGATCGTCTGCCGGGTGATACCGGTAAGCTGGGTGCGCGCCGGCGCCCGCTGGCTGCTGGCGGAGATGCTGCTGTTTTTCGTCCCGGCGGTGGTCGCGGTGGTGAACTACGCCCAGCTGTTGATGGTCGATGGTTGGCGGATATTTCTGGTGATTGCCTTAAGCACGCTGATGGTGCTCGGCGCCACCGCCTGGGTCGTTGACAAGGTCTATCGTTACGAAGTGGGCAGGTTAAAAAAATGAGCGATGCCGTGCTGAGTATCCTGTGCCTGGTGGCGACGCTGGTCCTCTATTACGCCAACAAAAAACTGTATCGCCGTTTTCATAAACTCCCTCTGATGCCGCTGGTGTTCACGCCGATCCTGCTGGTGCTGATTCTGGTGGTAGGCCACATCTCTTATCAGAGCTATATGGGAGAGACCCACTGGCTGCTGTGGCTGCTGGGCCCGGCGACCATCGCCTTTGCCGTTCCGGTGTATGAAAATGTCGCGGTGATTAAACGCCACTGGATGTCGCTCAGCGCCGGGGTGGTGACGGCGGTAGTGGTGGCTGTCACCAGTTCCGTATGGCTGGCGCGCGGGTTTATGTTGTCTGATGAAATTCAGCGTAGCCTGGCGGTGCGCTCGGTGACCACGCCCTTTGCGCTGGCGGCGGCGAAACCGCTCGGCGGTCAACCCGATCTGGTGGCGCTGTTTGTGGTGATCACCGGCGTGTTTGGCATGGCGGTGGGAGATATGCTGTTTTTACGTCTTGCTATCCGGGAAGGGATGGCGAAAGGAGCCGGGTTCGGCGCGGCTTCCCATGGTGCGGGAACGGCGCGCTCGTATGAGCTGGGCCAGCAGGAGGGCGTGGTGGCCAGCCTGGTGATGATGCTGTCAGGCGTAGTGGTGGTGCTGGCTGCGCCGGTCGTCCGCTGGCTGCTGTTTTAACATTATCGCCAGAGTGAATGTTAATAAATATTGAGGAGAGGAATAGCTATCGGCTATTCCCTGTTTTTGTTATTGATGCATTTAACGGTTCATCATAAAAGATTAAGCCAATTCTTATATCAGCACTGACTTTGTAACTAAATGTTTCTCTGCATGCCCGTATTTAATTATGGGGTAAATATTATATAAATATCCAATTATCTTTGCGAATTTTATAACTTTATAACTATTTGATTTTTATGGTTTTGAGTATGGCCACTCATGCGTTGCGATGTTATGTCGCAAAAAATCAATTTTTACATTAATAATTGAGTTCTTACCTCATGCTAGTTATTATTTTTACGCGAGCTTGTATTATTGAATGGATTCAAATGCTGGTCGTTTATTTATGAATAATATTAATTGTCATAAACCATATGTCATGTAAATACATGCATGACGCCGCGCTGCTTGAATTTCATTCTCTAATATCGCTGCATAAAGCAATTGACGGACTGATTGTCGTTTATAATGGATATGGGAATAAATATGAAGATGAGTAAAAAATTTCTGGCGGGTGCCCTGATTTTCTCTGCCTGCAGCGCGCTGTCTACCGTTGCGCAGGCTGATAACACCATTACCTTTAATGGTATTGTTTCCGATACCACCTGTACGGCGACCATTGATGGCGGTGTAACGGCTATTGATATGGGCACCACCTCAGTGGCGGATCTGAAAGCGTATACCTTCGGCGCTGCCAAGAACTTCTCCTTTAGCTTAGCTGATTGCCCGACCGCGGGAGAAGGTGGCAACAGTATCGCCCGCGTCACTTTTGGCGGTGTTTCCGATACCGCGAACAGCGATTATTTTAAAAACCAGGCAACTGATGAGCCGGCAACCGGCGTCGCTGTGGCCCTTTTCGACGAAGCGGGCAATGTGATGAAGAATAACGAAGAGGGTTCTGATGTTGATATCTCTTCGGGTGCAGCAACCATTCCATTCACCGTTAAAATGGTGAAATCGGGTGATGCCGATCCGACGAAAGGTACCGTTCAGACAACCGTGACTTATAACGTGACCTATCATTAATTCGGCTTCTTGTTGAATGGAGAAAGGGGAATCGCCTGCTATTCCCCTTAAATTAAACATATGAGATATCCTTTTTTTGCGATCGGTTTATTGCTGTCTTCTTCCTTCGCGCAGGCCAGCGTGGTCGTTGGCGGTACGCGTCTGGTTTTTGATGGTACGAAAAATAACGCTGTAATAACGGTTGAGAATAAAGATCAGAACAGCAATATCGTTCAGTCCTGGCTCTCGGTGGTTGATGCAGCCTCACCCGCCAAAGACGCATTTATTATTACGCCGCCGCTGTTTCGTCTCAAAGCCGGGGAGAAAGGATTTGTCCGCGTAGTTCGATCAGGAAAGAAATTACCCGACGATCGCGAGTCGATGTTTTGGCTCAATATTAAAGGGATCCCGGCAACAGAATATGTACCTGATAAAAATGTCGTACAGTTTGCGATTAATTCGAAAATAAAATTGATTTATCGACCCGCTGCGTTAAAAGGTAATACACCGGAAGCGTACGCTGAAAAATTACAGTGGGGGAAAGAGGGGACGTCGGTGACGGTAAAAAATAACTCACCGCTGTATATGAATTTCTCACAGGTTAGCCTTAACGGTAAAAATATTTCTGGCGCATGGTTTGCTGCCCCGTTTTCCACCTTAAAAATACCCGTGCAGAGTAGCCTGTCGGCGACAGGAAAAAAAGAGATCACATGGAGCGTGATTAATGATTATGGTATGTCAGGGAAGAAATATACCGCTATCATTCAGTAGCGTTGAGCTGCTATTTTCAACTAAAAGTATCTGCGTCGCTATTATTCTGTGCCTAAGTACTCTACCCTCTCGCGCGGAGGCCGGCGAATATTTCAACCCAAATTTACTCGAAGTCGCTGAGAGTCCTGCGGCTTCGGTTGATCTATCCTATTTTTCGCAAGATGGCATACCGCCGGGCACCTATCACCTGGATGTTTACATCAACGATAAGTACGTCAGTTCAGACTCGCTGACTTTTCAGGAAATTAGCCATGACGCAGGCGCGACTGCTTCTCCCTGCCTGTCCGCGGAGTATCTGAATTCATGGTTGATTAATACCACCGCCTATCCGCAGTTGTTCGAGGCAGGGGAAACCTGCGCCCGGCTGTCGGCGATCCCCGGGATGACGTTCTCGGTATCTCTTGCCCAGCAGCGGATTGATTTTACCGTGCCGCAGGCCGCCATGCTGAATCGCCCCAGAGACTATATTCCCGAGAGCCAGTGGCAACAGGGGATCAATGCCGGTCTTCTCAACTATAGCGTCACCGGGCAGCGTAATGCGCCGCGGCATAACGGCGCCACTATCGACAGTCAGTTCGTCAGCCTGCAGCCTGGGCTGAATCTGGGACCATGGCGCCTGCGTAACTACAGCACCTATAGCCACAGCGATAACAACAGCCGCTGGGAGTCGGTTTACTCCTATCTTGCCCGCGATATTCACACCCTACGCAGCCAGCTGGTGGTCGGTAATACGTATACCTCTTCCGGCATTTTCGACAGTTTGAGTTTTACCGGTCTGCAGCTCAGTTCGGACAAAGAGATGCTGCCGGATAGCCTGCATGGCTTTGCGCCGACGATTCGAGGGATCGCGCGCACCACCGCGGAGGTCTCGGTTTATCAGAATGGTTACAGCATTTATAAAACCACCGTCGCTCCCGGCGCCTTTGAAATTAACGATCTGTACGCCACCGGCAGCGCCGGCGACCTGTACGTCAACATTAAAGAGTCTGACGGCAGCGAGCAAAACTTTGTGGTGCCTTTCGCGTCGCTGGCGATCCTGCAACGTGAGGGCCAGCTGGACTATGCGCTGAGCAGCGGCAGGACGCGATCGGGTAGCTCCGACGATAAAGAATATAACTTTATTCAGTCTTCCCTGGCCTATGGCGCCACCAGCAACATCACTCTTTATACTGGTTTCCAGCAGGCGGAAGATAAATACACCAACCTGTTGTTAGGCGCTGGCTTTAACCTCGGTACTATCGGTGCGCTGTCGTTTGATGGCTCTCAGTCGTGGGCCGACGTGAAAACCAGCGATACGGCCTCGTCAACCAGTAAAGAGCAAGGGCAATCGTATCGCGTCCGCTTCAGTAAAAGCTTTCTGCAGACGGGCACCAGCTTTTCCGTGGCTGGTTATCGCTACTCCACCTCGGGATATTATTCGTTTCAGGACTTTGTCGATAACTCTTCCACACAGCGCGACTGCTGTACGCAGAGCGGCAGAACGAAAGGCCGGTTTGACGCATCGTTGTCGCAGACGCTGTTTGGCTATGGTTCGCTCTCGCTTTCGTTGGTCAATGAGACCTACTGGGACAGTTCGCGTATGGAATCGGTGGGCGTGGGCTATAGCGGGTCGATTGGCAAGGCCTCCTACTTTATTAACTATTCCTATAACCGCAATGTGCAACGTACCGATGACAGCAGCAATAACCGGCCGGCCAGCGATACGGTCGTCTCCCTGACGTTAAGTATTCCGCTTGGTGAGACGCTCTCGGCAAATTACACCATGAACCATGGTCGGCATAACGATACCACGCACAGCGTGGGGCTCAACGGCTCGGCGTTCGAGGATCGTTCCCTGAACTGGAGCGTACTTGAAGGGTACAACACGCAGGATAAAAGCACCTCCGGCAACCTCAGCGTCAACTACCAGGGCTCGAAAGGGGATGTGGCTGGCGGCTATGGCTACGACCGCTACAGCAATCACTACAACTATTCGCTGCGCGGGGGCATGGTCGCCCATGCGGGCGGACTCACGCTATCACGCTTTCTTGGCGAGAGTTCTGCGCTGGTCGAAACGCCTGGCGTCAGCGATGTGACAGTGCGCGGTCAGACAAACGTGACGACGGATGCCGCCGGATATGCGGTGGTGCCTTACGTCCGTCCGTACCATCGTAACAGCCTGGCGCTGGATGAACAGGAAATACCTGGCGCTGAAGTGGATAACGTCGCCAGAACGGTGGTTCCGACGCGCAATGCGATCGTCAAAGTGAAGTACGACACGCGAATTGGCTATAAGGCGATGCTCACCCTGCGTACCCGCAATGGCGTGGTGCCTTTCGGCGCGCTGGTGACCCTCGATAATGATCACGGTAGCGCGTCGCGCAGCAATATCGTTGGCGATGAGGGGCAGGTGTATCTAACGGGGCTGCAGAAAAAAGGCCAGCTGTTAGCGCGCTGGGGGGAGAAAAGCAGTGAGCAGTGCACCGTTCATTATGACTTCTCCGGCATGGCCCTTGGCGACGATATTCTGTTCTATCAGGCCGAATGTCGGTAATGGATGCAGGTTTTCAACATGGAAGAGGGGCTGATATGAATATGCGAGACGGCAGCACAAGGGGCCTCCTGGTGGCCATTTTGCTGCTCTCCCTTCCGGCGCTGGCTTATGAGGGCAGCAGCACGGTCAATTTTAACGTCACGGGCACCATCGAAGCGCCTTCCTGTGAGGTGGCCGTGGAGCCGTCGAACAGTATCGATTTAGGCACCGTCTCCTCGCAGACGTTCTCCGGACATGCCGGGGCGAGCGGCGCCAGCGTGCCGGTTAAGCTGGTCTTTTCCAGCTGTTCCGCCGATGCGTCGGCGGTGACCATCGCGTTTAGCGGCACCAGCTTCGATAGCACCCACGCTTCAATCTATAAAAACTTCCAGACTGGCAGCAACGGTGCCAGCGGCGTCGGTTTGCAGCTGCAGAGCATGGCCGACCAGCAGCCCCTTGGCCCCGGCGACCAGTATCTCTATACCTTTGGGGACGATGCGGATATCCATACCTTTAATATGGTGGCACGTATGTTTTCGCCTTATGGCCAGGTAAGGTCCGGGATGGTCGGGTTTACCGCCACGTTCGATGTGGCTTACAAATAACGTTTCGACAGGGATGGGTATGAAAAAACTGATCTTATTGCTCATATTGGCACTGTGTCCCGTCTATAGCTGGGCGGCCTGCACGGGAACCAACTATGGCGATGTCTCGATGACCAACCTGCCGGAAAAGATCCTGGTCAATGCCGGGAGCTATACCGCAGGGACGGTACTGTATGACTCGGGGAAGATTACGCGCTCGCAAACGGAATTGCTTAACTGTGAGGGGAGCACCTACGCGGTTTTTGCCTGGTCCTCGAACAATGCCGGGGCACTGATAGGGGATAATATCTATGCCACCTCGGTGCAGGGGATCGGTATCCGCGTCAAGGTGTGGCTCAATATCAGCGGTGAATATGGCGATGACACCGATGATTTCAGCCCCGACTCGCAGGTGCATTATATTGGTGATGTGAATTATTATCTCGGAAAGCCGACAGGTCTTTTCGACTCTTTCGCGTCGACTCATTATACCCCGGCGTATCAGCTGCAGCTGGTGGCCACCGGCGGCGCCATCGCCAGCAAGAGTCAATTATCGTTCAGCGACCCGGTGGCCACGGTATCGGCCAAGGATAAAAAGGGGACCATCGCTATTTCACAACTGCACATCAGCGGCACCACCAGCATCCAGCTAATCCCGATGGGGTGTATTGTCGGTAGCAATAATCTCAGTTTTTCCATGGGCAGCATCAATGCCAGTGAGTTTAATACCGCGACGAAGGTGGGTAGCGCGCGGCAGTCTCTGAGCCTCTCCTGCGAGCCGGGAACTAACGTTTCGATGCGTGTGGCGGCTGCTTCTGCAAGCGGGGATAACCCTGACAATACGGTGATGGCCCTCACGGCTGAACAGAATGCCGCCACTGGCGTGGGAGTGCAGTTAAATTTGAATGGCAAAGCACTGCCGTTAAATACCGATATCAGCCTCTATACTTCGAGCCGCGCGACGGTGACCAACAGCGGCGCGGATGCCAGCTACAGCTATTTCACCAACCCCGACAGCCCCGGAGGCGCAGCGGCCATGCAGACGCTCGCCTTATCCACTAACTATTACAGGACGGGGAGCGCGGTGACCGCGGGGACAGCCAACGCCACCGGGGTGATCACCTTTACTTATAACTGAGGGGAGAATCCCTTCCCCGAACGATGCCGGGGAAGGGAGAGGACGATTAATGCGCCTGGCCGCGTTCGATACCGATCCCGGTTTGTGAACGGATAAACTGGGCGCGGAACTGCTCGCGCTCGCGCATCCCTTCCGGTGAGTTATCGGTGGCGGAGAAGACCCAGATGCCAATGAACGCGATGGCAATGGAGAACAGCGCCGGATATTCATAAGGGAACAGCGCTTTCTCATGGCCGAGGATCTGCACCCAAATGGTGGGGCCGAGGATCATCAGAATGACCGCAGTCAGCAGGCCCAGCCAGCCGCCGACCATCGCGCCGCGGGTGGTCAGCTTCGACCAGTACATCGACAGCAGAATAATCGGGAAGTTACAGCTGGCGGCGATGGAGAAGGCCAGGCCGACCATGAAAGCAATGTTCTGATTTTCAAACAGAATACCCAGCAGAATGGCCACCACCCCAAGGATCAGCACGGTGATCTTGGAGACCTTCAGCTCCTGACGCTCGGTCGCGCCCTTGCGGAAGACGTTGGCGTACAGGTCGTGCGACACCGCTGACGCGCCGGCGAGGGTCAGGCCCGCCACCACCGCCAGGATAGTGGCGAAGGCTACTGCAGAGATAAACCCGAGGAACAGGTTGCCGCCAACCGCATCCGCCAGGTGCACCGCCGCCATGTTATTGCCGCCGATAAGCTGTCCGGCCGCGTCTTTAAACGCCGGGTTCGCGCCGACCAGCATGATGGCGCCGAAGCCGATGATAAAGGTCAGGATATAGAAATAGCCCATAAAACCGGTGGCGTAGAAGACGCTTTTACGCGCTTCTTTGGCGTCGCTCACGGTAAAGAAGCGCATCAGAATATGCGGCAGGCCAGCGGTACCGAACATCAGACCCAGACCCAGAGAGAGCGCGGATATCGGATCTTTCACCAGTCCGCCGGGACTCATAATCGCCGCCCCTTTCGGGTGGACCGCCATCGCCTCGGTAAACAGGTTATTGAAGCTGAAGCCGACGTGCTTCATGACCATAAAGGCCATAAAGCTGGCGCCGCACAGCAGCAGAACCGCTTTAATAATCTGCACCCAGGTAGTCGCCAGCATGCCGCCGAACAGGACATAGAGCACCATCAGCACGCCAACCAGCACTACGGCGACATGGTAATTAAGGCCGAACAGCAGCTGGATTAGCTTGCCGGCGCCCACCATCTGGGCAATCAGATACAGGGCCACCACCACCAGCGAACCGCAGGCGGAGAGGGTGCGGATCGGCCCCTGCTTCAGGCGGTAAGAGGCGACATCGGCAAAAGTATAGCGGCCAAGATTGCGCAGACGTTCAGCAATTAGAAACAGGATAATCGGCCAGCCGACGAGAAAGCCCAGCGAGTAGATCAGCCCATCGTAGCCGGAGGTATACACCAGCGCGGAGATACCGAGGAACGACGCCGCTGACATAAAGTCGCCGGCAATCGCCAGCCCGTTCTGGAAGCCGGTAATATTGCCGCCGGCGGTGTAGTAATCGCTGCGCGAACGCACCCGTTTTGAGGCCCAGTAGGTGATGTACAGCGTCAGGGCGACGAAAATCAGGAACATGACAATCGCCTGCCAGTTGGTCGGCTGGCGCTGTACCGCGCCGGTAATAGCGTCTGCGGCGTGAGCGCCGAGGGGCAGCAGCGTGGCGGCGAGCGCCGTCAGGACTCTCTTGATCATGCTTTTACCTCGTTGAGAACGCTTTTGGTCAAACGGTCGAATTCACCGTTAGCTCGCCAGACATAAATACCGGTCAGGATAAACGAAATGACGATCACGCCAATGCCGAGCGGGATCCCGCGGGTGACGCTGGTTCCGGCGTGCAGCGGGGTGCCGAGCCAGCCGGGTGCAAAGGCGATAAGCAAAATAAAGCCCACGTAGATCACTAACATAATCACTGACAGAATGGCGGCAAACCGTTGCCGTGATGCAACTAACTCCCTGAAATGCGCACTATTTTCTATCCGCTGACAAAGTTGTTCATTCATCTTAGCGTCTCCAGAGGTCTCCCTTTCGTCATCCACTCGGCGGACGCTGGCGACAGCAACCCCTCCGGCGACGGAGCCGGGACAGGTTTTGCTGACGGCGTTCCTGCGAGTGAAATCCTGGGGGAGGGACTTATTTTTATCCTCTCCCCGGAAGGGGAGAGGGTGTAGGGAATCGGTCCTTACTTACGATGGCATGGTAATGGCCTGCTTCTCTTCGAGCAGTTTTTCCACGACGCCAGGATCGGCGAGGGTCGAGGTATCGCCGAGGTTGCTGGTGTCGCCTGCGGCAATCTTACGCAGAATGCGACGCATGATTTTGCCCGAGCGGGTTTTCGGCAGCGAATCGGTCCAGTGCAGCACATCCGGTGTCGCCAGCGGGCCGATCTCTTTGCGCACCCAGTTACGCACTTCGGCATACAGCTCCGGCGTTGGTTCTTCGCCGTGATTGAGCGTCACGTAGGCATAGATGGCCTGGCCTTTGATGTTATGCGGGATCCCCACCACCGCCGCTTCGGCGATTTTTGGGTGCGACACCAGCGCCGATTCGATCTCGGCGGTCCCCAGACGGTGTCCGGAGACGTTCAGGACGTCATCCACCCGGCCGGTGATCCAGTAATAGCCATCTTCATCACGACGCGCGCCGTCGCCGCTAAAGTACATATTTTTGAAGGTGGAGAAGTAGGTTTGCTCAAAGCGCTCATGGTCGCCGAACAGGGTACGCGCCTGGCCGGGCCAGGAGTCGGCGATGGCGAGGTTGCCCTCGGTGGCGCCATCCAGCGGCAGGCCTTCGTTATCCACCAGCACCGGCTGGACGCCGAAGAACGGACGCGTCGCGGAGCCGGCCTTCAGCTCAATCGCGCCCGGCAACGGAGTGATCATAAAGCCGCCGGTTTCGGTCTGCCACCAGGTGTCCATCACCGGGCACTTCTCGTTACCGATCTTCTTCCAGTACCACTCCCAGGCTTCCGGGTTAATCGGTTCGCCGACCGAGCCAAGAATGCGCAGCGAGGAGCGGTCTGTGCCTTCGATAGCTTTGTCGCCTTCCGCCATCAGGGCGCGAATAGCCGTCGGGGCGGTATAGAGAATGCTGACCTTATGCTTATCGACGACCTGGCACATGCGCGCCGGCGTAGGCCAGTTCGGCACCCCTTCGAACATCAGGGTGGTGGCGCCGCAGGCCAGTGGGCCGTACAGCAGATAGCTATGGCCGGTGACCCAGCCCACGTCGGCGGTGCACCAATAAATATCGCCCGGATGGTAGTCGAAAACGTATTTAAAGGTGGTGGCCGCATAGACCAGATAGCCGCCGGTGGTGTGCAGCACCCCTTTCGGTTTACCGGTGGAGCCGGAGGTATAGAGGATGAACAGCGGATCTTCGGCGTTCATTTCGACGGGCCGGTGTTCGGCGCTGGCGTTCGCAATCAGGTCGCTCCACCACAGATCGCGGCCTTCCTGCCAGTCGATATTGCCGCCGGTGCGTTTCAGAACCACCACGTGCTCAATGCTTTTCACGTTCGGGTTTTTCAGCGCGTCATCGACGTTTTTCTTCAGCGGGATGGCGCGACCGGCGCGCAGCCCTTCGTCAGCGGTGATCACCAGGCGTGAGCTGGAGTCGATAATGCGTCCGGCCACCGCCTCCGGCGAGAAGCCGCCGAAAATGACCGAGTGGATTGCCCCGATGCGGGCGCAGGCCAGCATCGCCACCGCGGCTTCCGGCACCATCGGCATATAGATAGCGACCACGTCGCCTTTTTTAATCCCGAGGTCGAGCAGCACATTGGCGAAACGGCACACGTCGGCATGCAGTTCACGGTAGGTGATGTGCTTGCTTTGGCTGGCGTCGTCGCCTTCCCAGATGATGGCGGTTTGATCGCCGCGTTCGGCGAGGTGGCGGTCGAGACAGTTAGCGGCGAGGTTCAGGGTGCCATCTTCATACCATTTGATGGAAATATTACCCGGTGCGAAGGAGGTGTTCTTTACACGGGTATAGGGCCGCATCCAGTCAAGGATCTTGCCCTGCTCGCCCCAAAATGTATCAGGGTCGGTTATGGATTGTTGGTACTGCGCCTTGTACTGATCCGGGTTAATCAGGCAACGTTCCGCAATATTAGCGGGAATAGGGTGTTTGTGAATTTGGCTCATGGCTTTTTTTCTCCTTTGAACTTGTTAAATATATGTCAAACAAACGTTAAGAGTAGGGGTTTTGACAGCTTTGTTTGTTAATTGGGGGGCAGATCACGCAATGATTAAACTGGGTGAAATTTCATCAAATGAAACTTTGAAGCGAAATAATTACGCCAATGAATTTATAGAAACGGAAGCTGTGAAAATTTTTTTATTACAAATACTTATGCAATGTAACTGGGGGAAATTCGCTGCTTTATGCATAAAAGTAGAGGAAAGCCCTGTTCTTAAAGGCTTGCGCAGCATGCCGTGCAAATGATACTGATATTGCGCGTTAAATAACCCCACAAAGCAACGCAACACAATTCATACCCCCTGCAGTGGGTACCATGACGAAAAGGAATGGTGCCTTTCATTGAGGAAGTCAGTAGTGAAGAAAACAAAAAAAGTCAGTCTGGCCTGGCAAATTTTGCTAGCCCTGGTGCTGGGTATCCTTCTGGGCAGTTATCTGCATTACCACGCTGAAAGTCGCGATTGGTTAATTAGCAATTTGCTGACGCCGGCGGGCGATATCTTTATCCATCTGATTAAAATGATCGTGGTCCCGATTGTCATTTCGACCCTGGTGGTCGGGATTGCCGGCGTGGGTGACGCCAAACAGTTAGGGCGGATCGGTGCCAAAACCATTATCTATTTCGAAGTGATCACCACGGTGGCGATTGTGCTGGGTATCACCCTGGCCAACGTCTTCCAGCCGGGGACGGGCATTGATATGTCGCAGCTGGCGGCAGTTGATATTTCGAAATATCAGAACACCACCGCCGAAGTGCAGAGCCATGCGCACGGTCTGATGGGTACCATCCTGTCGCTGGTGCCGACCAATATCGTGGCATCGATGGCGAAAGGCGATATGCTGCCGATTATCTTCTTCTCGGTGCTGTTTGGCCTGGGGCTCTCCTCGCTGCCGGCGACCCACCGTGAGCCGCTGGTGACGGTCTTCCGCTCTATCTCCGAGACCATGTTTAAAGTCACCCATATGGTGATGCGCTATGCGCCGGTCGGGGTATTCGCCCTGATTTCGGTAACCGTCGCCACCTTCGGTTTCGCCTCGCTGTGGCCGCTGGCCAAGCTAGTGTTGCTGGTTTACTTTGCGATCCTGTTCTTCGCGCTGGTGGTGCTGGGGATTGTCGCGCGCCTGTGTGGTCTGAGCATCTGGATCCTGATCCGCATCCTGAAAGATGAGCTGATTCTGGCTTATTCTACCGCCAGTTCGGAGAGCGTACTGCCGCGCATTATTGAGAAGATGGAAGCCTACGGCGCGCCGGCGTCGATCACCAGCTTTGTGGTGCCGACCGGTTACTCCTTCAACCTCGATGGTTCAACGCTGTATCAGAGCATCGCGGCGATCTTTATCGCCCAGCTGTACGGTATTGACCTCTCTATCTGGCAGGAGATTACCCTGGTGCTGACCCTGATGGTGACCTCGAAAGGGATCGCCGGCGTGCCGGGCGTCTCCTTCGTGGTGCTGCTGGCCACCCTGGGTAGCGTCGGGATCCCGCTGGAAGGGCTTGCCTTTATTGCCGGCGTCGACCGTATCCTCGATATGGCGCGTACCGCGCTGAACGTGGTGGGTAATGCGCTGGCGGTGCT
>OGHK01002141.1_pt1 | contig 14565 bp, 10 predicted proteins | sample 1571411 | NCBI WGS metagenome assembly OGHK01 (sample SAMEA2582043, study PRJEB24529) | metagenome | biome: Human gut stool | place: China | collected 2011 | reverse complement strand
TTTTACGTGCCCTTCGGGGAATTCGTTCATTTGCACATGCAATACTGTTCATTTGCAAACAGTATTTTAAAATGTGCGGCATTTCCATTCCTTACATCTGCCAGGAAACCAACGGTAAATTTTTATTCCGGTAAAAACAGTTTTGTGGAGTCGTTTCCGTCAGAAGCGGAATTATCGCTGCCATCACTGCTGCTTCCGTCTGAACTTGTCTCAGAGGAAGTTTCGCTCTCGGAAGAAGTCTCGCTTTCAGAGGAAGCGGTTGTATTTCCATCTGAGCCGGATGTGCTGTTTGAATCCGTTGTATCTGCGGAATCGGATGTGCTGTTTGAATCAGCGGTGTTTCCGGTGGTGTTGTTTGCATCGGAATTATCTCCGGAAATGCTGTTTCCGATCTGATTGCTCAGTTCTTTGACTTTTTCTTCGATTCTGGTCTTCTCACTGTCTTCGGCCGGTGTCGGCTGATAGTTGTTGAATGTGCTGTCGGAAGAAATCGTGCAAGGAATGATGGAATTCGTTGTTTGGGTCAGCTCTTTGCCTGCACTGAAAGTAAAGGTCGGCTGGAAAATAACGGTATCCATGTCGTCAGGGTACATATTTACACCATCGCAGAAGCTTCCCAGGCTGTAGAAGATCGTTCTTCCATTATAAACTTCCATACCCTGCAGAACGTGAGGATGATGTCCGACTACCAGATCTGCCCCTGCATCAATCGCTGCGTGTGCCAGTGTTGTCTGGTCGCTGTCTGGTGTTGTCTCGCCGTTCGCTCCCCAGTGGAAATTTACGATGATCAGGTTTGCACCCTGTTCTTTTACTGCATTGATATCATTTGTCAGCTGTGTCCTGCACTCACTTACCTGTTTGTCAATGGCAGATATACCGACAAGTCCGACCTTGATGCCTTTGATCTCAAGAACAGAGGTATCGTCGTTGCCAAAAGTCGTGATCCCTGCGTCTTTCAGAGTGGTCTGTGTTTCGGTCAGACCGGCGGTTCCGTAATCTTCGGTGTGATCGTTGGCAAGGTTGACAGCCTCGATCGAACTGTTAGAGAGTGCGGAAACATAGGAAGGATCTCCTTTATAAACATCGCTCTTGCTGGCTGAATTCTCAGCGGTTGTCAGTGCACCTTCCAGATTGATAATGGAAAGATCATCCCCTTCCAGGTAAGATTTCACATTCTGGAAGAAATAATCAATACCATATACGGACTGATAAGCATCAAAATTGTTGTACTGGTCAGAATCCGGAGCAGAGCCAAGAGTGCAGTCACCCATCAGGCTGATCGTGATGCTTGTCTCAGCAGCAAGTGTTTCTTTCGGTGTGGCAGACTCGGTTCCGGTCTCGGACTGAGCTTCGGTTGATAACGTTTCTTTTTCTGCTTTTTTGTGTTCGCTGACTGGCGGTATTTTATCAAAAGCCAGCAGTAAAAAAATCAGGGCGGCACAGGCGAAAACACCGAAAAAAGCGATGTTTAGGTACAGCTGCTGCTGTTTGTCACTGCCCCTGTCAGCATTGTGGTTTAATTTGTTTTTATCCATGACTTTGCCCCTTCTGAAAACTTAGTAACTCCCATGGCTGGTTGCTCTATGGTGATTATAGAGGAAAAACAAGAAAAAGTAAACCGTGAAAAAAGAGTGAAAGCAGTTCTTTTTACAAAAGAGCAGAGATTCTTCTTTGATGCCATGAAAAAAGTAATGGGGGTTAAAACAGGAAGGCAGTAGAAAATATACAGGTGTCTTGACACATGCAAAGACCAGTAGTATAATGTCGCTCATGGCAAAACAAATCCGTGACAGGAAAGAGGTATAAGAAAATGAATGAATATTATGATGCCATTATTGTAGGTACCGGAGCGGCAGGTCTTTACTGTGCCCTGAATCTTCCAAAAAGAAAAAAAATTCTGATGCTTACAAAGCAGGGGGCGGATCTGTCAGATTCGTTTCTGGCACAGGGCGGTATCTGCATGCTGCGTGGTGAAGATGATTATGAGGACTATTTTGAAGACACCATGCGTGCAGGGCATTATGAAAATAATAAAAGAGCGGTCAATCTGATGATCCGAAGCTCCAATGATATCATCCGTGATCTGCTGTGGAGAAATGTAGATTTTGTGCGTGCAGAGGATGGCGAGCTTGCATTTACAAGAGAAGGTGCACACTCCAGACCAAGAATCCTCTTCCATGAGGACATTACCGGAAAAGAGATTACACAGACGCTTCTGGATCAGGTAAAGACAAAAGAAAATATTGAAATCTGTGAGTATATGACGATGGTAGATATTATATCGAAAGACAATATCTGCGGCGGTGTGATTGCAATGGATGCAAAAAATAATGTTTATCCGATCCGTTCCCAGTTTGTTGTGCTGGCATGCGGTGGTATCGGGGGTCTTTTCCAGAATTCTACCAACTATCCGCATATTGCCGGAGACGGACTTGGTATTGCAATGAAACATCAGGTGAAATTAGAGCATCTGGATTACATACAGATCCATCCGACAACTTTATTTTCACATAAACCGGGAAGACGTTTCCTGATTTCAGAATCTGTCCGTGGCGAAGGTGCACTTCTTTATGACAAAAACGGTCAGCGTTTTACGAATGAACTGCAGCCAAGGGATCTGCTCAGTCAGGCGATTTTTGAGCAGATGGAAAAGGACGGTACTGATTTTGTCTGGGAAGATATGCGTCCGCTGGGTGAAAAAACGATCATGCAGCATTTCCCGAACATTTATCAGCACTGTATTGAGGAAGGATTTGATCCGAGAAAAGAGCCGATTCCGGTTGTTCCGGCACAGCACTATTTTATGGGAGGTATTCAGGCAGATTTGAGTAGCCGGACTTCCATGCGTGGACTCTATGCCTGCGGTGAGACAAGCTGCAATGGTGTCCATGGAAAGAACCGTCTGGCAAGCAATTCGCTTCTGGAATCTCTGGTCTTTGCAAGACGGGCAGCAGATGATATGATATTTGGAGAAACACCGGAGATGTGCAGACCGGACCGACTGGATCTGAATCAATATGAAGACCAGAATGTAATTTTGGAAGGGTATCATAAACAAGTGTTGAATGAGATAGAGAGGATGAAAAAAGCAAATGAATAGTATAACTATGAAAATGCAGGCGGATCAGCTGATCCGTATGGCACTGCAGGAAGATATCACAAGTGAAGACGTTTCTACAAATGCAGTTATGCCGACAGAGGTAAAAGGAACGGTAGATCTGATCGCAAAAGAAAACGGAATTATCGCCGGACTGGATGTCTATGCAAGAGTTTTTCAGATGTTGGATGAGAAAACAGAAATTGATTTTAAATGCAAAGACGGTGATGAGGTAAAAAAAGGTGAGCTGATGGCAACGGTTACCGGAGACATCCGTGTACTGTTATCCGGAGAACGTGTGGCACTGAATTATCTGCAGAGAATGAGCGGAATTGCCACTTATACGAGACAGGTTGCAAAACTTCTGGAAGGAAGCAAAGTAACACTTCTGGATACCAGAAAAACGACACCAAACTGCCGTGTATTTGAAAAATATGCAGTGCGTGTGGGCGGAGGATGCAACCACAGATACAACTTATCAGACGGTGTACTTCTGAAAGATAATCACATCGGTGCAGCCGGAAGCATCACAAAAGCAATCACAATGGCAAAAGAATATGCTCCGTTTGTACGCAAAATCGAGATTGAAGTAGAAACCCTGGAGCAGGTAAAAGAAGCGGTGGAGGCCGGAGCAGATATTATCATGCTCGACAACATGACACCGGAAGTGATGAAACAGGCTGTGGAACTGATCGATGGAAGAGCACAGACGGAATGCTCTGGAAACATTACAAAAGAAAATATTGCACGCATCCGTGAAATCGGAGTTGATTTCGTATCCAGCGGAGCGTTGACACACTCTGCTCCGATTCTGGACATTTCCATGAAGAACCTTCATGCAGTCTGAAAGGAGCTGGGACTATGAATACTGTGGAAAGACGAAATGAAATTTTAAACTTTCTTCAGAATGCAGATGCACCGGTTGCTGCAAGAAAACTGGCGAGCCAGTTTGGAGTCAGCCGCCAGGTGATTGTGCAGGATATGGCAGTGATTCGTGCAGCGACTCCGGGAATTTTATCAACAACAAGAGGATATGTGATACAGCAGGACAGCGGCTGCGTCCGTGAATTTAAAGTTCGTCATGAATCGAATCAGACAGCAGAAGAAATGAATCTGATCGTGGACTGTGGCGGCAGGATCTGCAATATCAGTATCAGCCACAGAGTCTATGGAAGAGTCAGTGCAGAAATGGATATCAGGTCAAGACAGGATGTAAATGAATTTATTACCGCATTGAACAACAGTAATTCCAGTGCACTGAGTAATGCAACATCCGGTTATCACTATCATCTGGTTGAAGCAGCAAGCGAAGAGAGACTGGATCTGATCGAAGAACAACTGAAAAAAGCAGGACTCCTGGCACCGCTTCAGCCATGGGAGCAGAATACAAAACAGGAAGGAAACGAAGAATGACAATAGCAGAAATTCAGCAGGAGATCCTGCGTATGAAAAAAGAACAGGATGTATGTATTCTGGCTCATGCTTATCAAGGTCAGGAAATTCTGGAAGTAGCAGATTATATGGGAGATTCTTACGGACTGAGCGTACAGGCATCCAAAAGCAAATGCAGCGGCGTGATCATGTGCGGTGTGCGTTTTATGGCCGAGACCTGTAAAATTTTAAGCCCGGATAAAAAAGTATGGCTGCCAAACCCTGCAGCCGGATGCCCGATGGCAGAACAGCTTGATCTGGAAGGTCTTCGCACCTTAAAAGCAGAATATCCGGACTATACGGTTGTGGCGTATATCAATACAACATCAGAACTCAAGACAGAATGTGATGTATGCGTGACTTCTTCTTCAGCAGTGGAAATCTGCAGTCATCTGGAAAACGACAAAATCCTGTTTATTCCAGATCCGAACCTGGGACGCTATGTAGCGGAACAGCTTCCGGAAAAAACCTTTGCTTTTTATAAAGGTGGCTGCCCGCGTCATATCGTAGTCAGTGCAAAAGACGTCGAAAAAGCAAGGGCAGATCACCCGGATGCACTGCTTCTGGTCCATCCGGAATGCCGTCAGGAAGTTGTCGAAAAAGCAGATTATGTCGGATCTACCACAGGGATCATGGATTTTGCAAAGAAATCCGATAAAGAAGAATTTATCATCGGAACAGAGAACAGCATTGTAGAACACCTTCAGTTTGCCTGTCCGGATAAAAAATTCTATCCGCTGGCAGTTCCGCTCACCTGCATGAACATGAAGATCACAACACTTATGGATGTCTATAACTGCCTGAAAGGAAGAGGCGGCGAAGAGATCCACCTTCCGCAGAACGTGCTCGAAGGAGCAGGAAGATGTATCAACCGCATGGTAGAGCTTGGTGGCTGATGGGGTAAAATCCGAAGTAAAACTTGACAAAACAGCGGATTCACGATATAGTAACTTAGACCACGCAGCCGGGGAGATAGCGGTGCCCTGTACCTGCAATCCGCTACAGCAGGGGTGATACCAATCCGAGGGTTTTTAGCTGCAAAGCTGCCTTCTATAAGTGGTGATGACGTTTGGGTCTCGTGCAACAGAAATCTGTGAACCGTGTCAGGGCAGGAATGCAGCAGCACTAAGCAGAACCTTTTGTGTGACGCGAGGGTGCCTGGATTGAGCTAACTGTAGGAGTAACGTTTGTGGCGGAAGTTCAAAGTGCGGTGCGTGGTAAAAAAATGCAAGCAAATAAAATAAGAAAAAATTCATGATTATATAAAAAAGACATACAAAACAGAAAAATCCTGCGATGTATGTCTTTTTATTATGCCAACACCTGATCGGCTGATAAAATTGCAAAGCCTCACATACGTTCGGTCTGGATACGACCCGGGTAAGAGAAAATTTAGCGGATTGCGTTTACAAGTGCCTTAATATAAGAAGGATCTGTTCCGCAGCATCCGCCGACCATGGAGGCACCAAGGTCAACAAGACGTTTCATGCTTTTGCCGAAATACTCCGGTGTCATATCATAAACAGCAATTCCCTGATCGTTGATCGTCGGCATGCCGGCATTTGGTTTGGCGATGACCGGAACAGAGAGACTGCCGGCAAGATTCTGGATAATATTTTCGAGCTGATCAGGGCCTGTAGAACAATTGATACCGACCGCATCTGCACCCATCTCTTCGAGCATCGGTGCTGTCTCGAAAATATTTCCGCCAAAGAAAAGACTGCCGTCAGCCTGCATGGTCAGAGAACAGAGAATCGGAAGGTTGCAGACAGCATGTGCGGCATCGATCACTGCCATGGTTTCGTCTGCACCGATCATCGTCTCAGCGATCAGCAGATCCACGCCTGCATCCACCAGAGCGGTGATCTGTTCCTCATAGGCAGAAAGAAGCTCATCGTATTCTGCATCCATTTTGCTGGTCGTGGTGATATCTCCGGCGATCAGAGCCTTTCCCTGTACGGCTTCTTTTGAGAGAGCAACAAGGGCGTGGTTATAATGATCTACCTGATCAGAAAGACCGTGATTTGCCAGAGAGATGCGGTTTGCAGCGAAAGTAGGAGCATAGATGATCTGAGATCCTGCTTCTGCATAGGCTCTCTGAAGCTGGATGATCGTATCCGGATGTTCCAGAACCCATTTTTCGGTACATACACCTTTTGGCATACCGGCTTTCATGAGATTAGAGCCGGTCGCACCGTCCAGAATTACAGGTCCATGTTCAAAAAGTTTCTTAAAATCCTGTTTCTGCATAGATTTTCCTCCATTATACAAAAAAAGCACTGTGAATAGAACGAGCCGTACAGTACTTTTTTGTATAAACTTATATTAATTTGAATAGTTAGCGGAGACGGAGGGATTTGAACCCTCGTGCCCCGGAGGACAACCTGATTTCGAGTCAGGCGCGTTACGGCCACTTCGCTACGTCTCCATGCGAATACGCATTTCATTATAAATGCAGCGGAAAAAATAGTCAAGCCGGAAAAAGAACAGAGAATGTATTTTTGTATGAAAAAAGTGCATAAACTGTGATAAATAAAAGCACAATGGTGAAAACTATAATATGAATAATCTCTGGATAGGAATGATACTGCTTGGGATCGTCTATGGGGCAGTCACGGGAAATATGCAGGCAGTGACAGATGCGGCATTTGCATCGGCAAAAGATGCCGTGACGCTGTGCATCACCATGACCGGAATGATGGCACTCTGGGTTGGCGTGATGGAGATAGCCAGAGGAGCCGGGCTAATCAGAAAATGGTCCGAAAAATTAAAGCCGTTTATCCATTTTCTTTTCCCGGGGATTCCAAAAGGACATAAGGCACAGGAATATATCGCGGCAAATATGATCGCAAATATTCTCGGGCTTGGATCAGCGGCAACGCCGGCGGGATTAAAAGCGATGGAAGAACTGGCAGAAATAAAAAAAGAAAAAGGTCTGCCCGAAGAAGTCGCAAGCAATGAGATGTGTACCTTCCTGATCTTAAATATTTCTTCCCTTCAGCTGATACCGGTCAGCGTGATCGCCTATCGCAGTCAGTACGGAAGCAGCAATCCCTCTGCCATCACCGGAGCGGCTATCGCAGCAACGCTGGTAAGCACGGCAACGGCGGTTATTTTCTGCAAAATAAAAGAAAAAATGACAAAAGATACTTTTTGACAGTGTTATCCTGTAATAACAATCTTGAAAAAACAGGATGATTATAATATACTTAGAACCAAGGGTTAAAAGAAAAGCAGATAACTGCACTTCAGAAAATAACGGAGATAGCATATGAAGAAAAGAAATTTTCTCTCATGTCTTCTTATCATCGCCATAGTACTTGCAACCATTTCTCCGACTGTTCTGTTTGCGGCAGAAGATATTGCCCAGGATGAACAGGTGTATGATGAGACGTACACAGAAGAGACGGAGGAATATGTAGAAGAAACTCCAGAGGCATATGATTGGACGATAGAGACAAATGAATTGAAAAAATGGCCCCAGGGTCCCCGGGTAGAAGCAGAAGGTGCAACTGTCATGGATCTGGATACAGGGGCATTTCTTTACAGCAAAAACGCAGAAGCAAAACTGTATCCGGCGAGCATCACCAAGATCATGACGATGCTGGTCGCCCTGGAACACATCAGTGACAGTGACCTGGATACAAAAGTGAAAGCATCTGAGAGTGCACTTGCTCCGATCGACTCGGACAGCAGCCAGATCTGGCTGTCCGTCGGGGAGAAGATCACAGTCCGTTCTGCCTTGTATGCGATCATGCTGGCATCTGCAAACGATGCGGCAAATGTGATCGCAGAGTACGTCGGCGGATCGATGGACAATTTTGTGAAGATGATGAATGACAAGGCAAAAGAGCTTGGCTGCATCAACACCCATTTTGTCAATCCGCATGGTCTGCACAACAAAAAACATTATACCTGTGCCCACGATATGGCACTGATTGCTCAGGCAGCCTTTCAGATTCCACTGTTCCGGAAAATAACGAAAACAGTCGAATACAAAATCCCGAAAACAAAATATATGAAAGAAGACCGCTGGCTGGTCAATCACCAGAAAATGCTCTATGAAGACGGTGAGTTTACTTACAAAAACTGCGAGGGCGGCAAGACGGGATTTACGGACGAGGCGTGGAACACGCTCGTTACTTATGCAAAGAAAGACGGCAAAACGCTGGTGTGTGTTGAGCTTCGCGTAAATGGTTCCTGGAAAACCTTTCATGAATCTGCGGAACTTTTAAATTACGGGTTCGACAAATTCCGTCACGAAGAGGTCAATGTGGCTCTTGATACGAAAACACTCGGACAGCTGGCAGGTATCTGTCATTTCGGCACGGCATCCGTTCTGGATCAGAAAGAAGCCGGTATCCGGGCGGTCGAAGGGAAAAGTACCGTAAGCGTTACGATCCCGAAAAAACTAAAAACGGACAAGCTGAAGCGAGGTTTCTGTGACGGAAACAAGATTGTTTACAGTTATCAGGGCTGGGAGGTCGGAGAGGAAACCTTAAAGTTTAACAATCCGGCATTTGAGGTGACAAAGACAGAAATTTCAGATGCGACACTGCAGGGTCAGACAGACACAAATGGCAGTGGAACAGAGACGGCGGGAAGTACAGAAGCACCGGAAAAAAATGCATCCGGCAGCAAAGGGTTCGAAGAGAAAGTTGATGAATTTATGGATAATATAACACTGGGATTTCTGAATATCTGGACATCCTTCAACGGCTGGGTAGATCAGCACGAAATGCTGTCTGCGACGGTAGGGATGATCCTGATCCTGCTTATGATCCCGCTTATCGTCATCGCTTACATGCGTGACAAAAACGATAAGCTGGCAAGGAAAGAACGCGAGCAGGACAAAGAACAGCGCAGAAAGATAGAAGAAAATATAGACAGCAAATCTTTCCAGGAGATCGAGTCAGAGATTCGTTCAGAACTTGAGAAAGAGGAACGCAGAAAGCGAGAAGCCGAAGAAGAAGAGAAGCGATTACGGGAAATGGAAGAGCTGATCGACCGGCAGAAAGCAAAAGAAGCACAGGAAACAAAAGAAACAAAAGAAACAAAAGAAACAAAAGAAATAAAACCAACAGAAAAACCCGAAGAAGAGATCCTGCCGGCAGAACAGCCAAAAACAGAGGATCTGAAAAAAGAAGAGGAGGATTAAAAAGAGTATGAACTGGGTAGCACCGATCAAGGATGATACAACACTTGAAAAATTTAAACAGAAATTAAGAGAGGTAGATGACAAGTACTATATTTTATTTGAGATAGGAGTGGGGACCGGTCTGCAGCTTCAGGAGATCCTGAAATTCCGCAACAAAGACATCAGGGATAAAGACAGCATTGAAGCAAGTATCGGAACAAAAAATATCAAACGTACTTTTCAGATTCCGCAGGAACTCAAAGAGATCATCAGCCAGTATACAGAAGGCAAAGATCCGGAGGCTTATCTGATCCTCGGACATTCCGGTTCACCGGCACCGCTTTCCAGAGAACAGGCTTACCGCGTATTTAAAAACGTCGGAAAGAGCATGGGACTGAATGCGATCGGTGCACAGACGATGCGTAAAACCTTTGCATGGAGATATTACAAAGAGACAAACGATATTTACTATATCCAGAATCTTCTGAACCATGCATCACCATCGATCACTTACCGTTATATCGGAGAAAAACCAAACGTAGAAGTTGTTCTGAAAAAGATGACCCCGGAAGAAAATGAGAGAAGCCGTTACATGCTCTACAAAGACAATGCAGGAAAGAACCGTATCCATGCACTGACAGAAGAGCTGATACATATCGAAAGAGAGCTGGATAATCCGACCAATAACGACGCTTTCTACGGCAGAGTAGACTGTCTGCTCGCTGAGCTGGAAGAGCTGATGGATAACTTCAAGAACACAAAATAAAAACAGGAGAAAAAATATGGCAAAGCTCTCCCTTAGGCATGTCAGCAAACGGTATCCAAATGGATTTTGGGCGGTAAAAGATTTTAATCTCGAAATGGAAGACGGAGAGTTTGTGATACTTACCGGTTCTCCGAAATGCGGAAAATCCACCGTTCTTCGTATGATCGCCGGAGCAGAAGATGTGACGGAAGGCATCCTGGAACTGGACGGAAAACCGATCAATGATGTCGAACCAAAAGATCGGGAGATTGCCATGGTTTTTCAGTATTACAGTCTGTATAAAAATATGACCGTTTACGATAATCTTTCGTTTGGAATGAAACTGAAAAAATGTTCCACGGAGCAGATCGAAGCGGCTGTAAAAGAAGCAGCAGATATGCTGGGACTGGAAGAACTGTTAAACCGCAGGCTGAAGATTCTCTCAGAAGGACAGAAAAAGAGGGTGGCTCTTGGCAGGGCGATCATCCGCAAACCCAAACTTTTTCTGTTTGATGATCCTTTAAATGGTCTGGACGAAAAAGTTCAGGTTCAGATCCGGACAGAAATAGAAAAATTACATGAAAGATACGGCACAACCATACTTTATGCTGCACATGATAAAGATGAAGCAAAGAAGTTTGATGCCGAAAACAATCGCATCTTGCTTTTTTAGCCGGATGCGATTATACTTTACCTATGCGGGCAAAAGACAGAATTCTGCCCGTTTCGTGAATAAGATTTCAATTTTCAGGAGGTAGAACATGGTCAAGTTATATGACGGCGGAGTTTATCTGGTAAACGGCACCGAGATCGTGGAAGATAACCATGATGCAGAAGCAATACTGAAACAAAAAATGGGCGATGGTGTTCCTTCAAAAGCAGAGGCTGCGAAGAATACAATCGCTTATAATATATTACAGGAACACAACACATCCGGTAATATGGATAAATTAAAGATTAAGTTCGACAAACTGACATCTCACGATATCACGTTTGTAGGAATCATTCAGACAGCAAGAGCGTCAGGACTGGAGAAATTCCCGATCCCTTATGTACTGACAAACTGCCATAACAGCCTCTGTGCAGTAGGCGGAACGATCAACGAGGACGACCATATGTTCGGACTTACCTGTGCGAAAAAATACGGTGGAATCTATGTACCGCCTCATCAGGCAGTTATCCATCAGTTCGCAAGAGAAATGCTGGCAGGCGGCGGAAAGATGATCCTCGGATCAGACTCCCACACACGTTACGGTGCACTGGGAACCATGGCGATGGGCGAAGGCGGACCGGAGCTTGTAAAACAGCTGCTCTCCAAAACTTACGATATCAATATGCCGGGTGTGGTAGCGATTTATCTGGACGGTGAGCCGATGAAAGGTGTCGGTCCTCAGGACGTTGCTTTGGCGATCATCGGAGCTGTCTTTGAAAATGGCTATGTAAAGAATAAAGTCATGGAATTTGTCGGACCGGGCGTAGAGAAACTGAGTGCAGATTTCCGTATCGGTGTGGATGTTATGACAACCGAAACGACCTGCCTGTCCTCCATCTGGAGAACCGATGATGACAAGATCAGAGATTTCTATGATATCCATGGCAGAAGTGAAGATTATAAAGCACTGAATCCGGGTGCAGTTACATACTATGATGGCATGGTTTATGTAAACTTAAGCGAGATCCGTCCGATGATTGCGATGCCGTTCCATCCAAGCAACACCTACACCATCGACGAGCTGAATGCAAACCTGATGGATATTCTGGACGATGTAGAGAAAAAAGCAAAAGTCAGCCTTGGCGGAGCAGTAGAATATTCTCTGAAAGATAAAGTACATAACGGCAAACTCTATGTAGAGCAGGGAATCATCGCAGGATGTGCAGGCGGCGGATTTGAAAACATCTGTGCGGCAGCCGATATCCTGAAAGGTTCCAACATCGGAGCAGATGCCTTTACGTTAAGCGTATACCCGGCAAGTACTCCTATCTATGTAGAATTGGCAAGAAACGGCAGACTGGCAGATCTGATGGCAGCAGGTGCGATCGTGAAGACAGCATTCTGCGGACCATGTTTCGGAGCAGGTGATACACCGGCAAACAATGCCCTGAGTATCCGTCACTCTACACGTAACTTCCCGAACCGTGAAGGAAGCAAACTGCAGAATGGCCAGATTTCTTCCGTAGCACTGATGGATGCACGTTCCATCGCAGCTACTGCAGCAAACAAAGGATACCTGACTGCGGCTACCGATGTGGACGTAGATTTCAGCAATCCAAAATATTACTTCGACAGTTCTATTTACGCAAACCGTGTATTTGACAGCAAGGGCGTGGCAGATCCGGATCAGGAGATCCAGTTTGGCCCGAATATCAAAGACTGGCCGGAAATGGCACCGCTGGCAGAAAATATGGTATTGAAAGTCGTATCCGAGATCCACGATCCGGTTACCACAACCGACGAGCTGATCCCATCCGGAGAGACATCTTCCTACCGTTCCAACCCGCTTGGACTGGCAGAATTTGCACTCTCCAGAAAAGATCCTGCATATGTAGGACGTGCAAAAGAAGTAAGAGCAGCGCAGGAAGCCGTAGAAGCAGATAAGAATCCGGTAGAGGCACTGACAGAATTAGCACCGGTTATCGATGCAATCCATACAAAATATACAGATATTACTAATGAAAATATCGGAATCGGAAGTACGATTTTTGCGGTAAAACCAGGAGATGGTTCTGCCAGAGAACAGGCGGCATCCTGCCAGAAAGTATTAGGAGGATGGGCTAACATTGCAAACGAATATGCAACAAAGCGTTATCGTTCCAATCTTATCAACTGGGGTATGCTCCCATTCCTCATTGAAAAAGGTGACTTACCATTTACGAATGGAGATTACATTTTCCTTCCAGATGTAAGAAAAGCAGTAGAGGCAAAAGCATCTGAATTTGAAGCGTATGTTGTAAAAGATGGAAGTCTCATTCCATTTGTATTGAAAATGGGAGAATTAACAGACGATGAGAGAGAAATCATTCTCAAAGGCTGCCTGATTAATTATAACAGACAGTAAGTATTTGTTTTGCACCTGGTTCCCCAGACAGAATTGTATACATAGACATACTATTGACAAAAGGAAAGTATTTGGTATATCATAAAAAAGATTATTAACTTTTGAATGTAAATTTTCTAAAAGTAATAACCAAAGACAATTACTAATAATGAAAATAAATGAGAAAAGAAGGAGTGAAGTAAGAATGAAGGTTTCGGGAAATGACCTGTTTGTAACCGCAATGAAAAAAGAAGGCGTGGATACGATTTTCGCATATCCGGGTGGCATGGTCGTCAATCTTCTAGACGCACTCCATGATTGTCACAGTATTGATCTTGTATTGCCAAGACATGAGCAGGGTCTGATTCATGCGGCAGATGGTTATGCCAGAGCGACTGGTAAGGTTGGTGTATGTCTGGTAACTAGTGGTCCGGGTGCAACGAATCTGGTAACCGGAATTGCTACAGCCAATTATGATAGTATTCCATTAGTATGTTTTACAGGACAGGTTCCAGAACATTTAATAGGTAATGATGCATTTCAGGAAGTAGATATTATTGGTGTGACAAGAAATATCGCGAAGTTTGTTATTATGGTTCGTGACAGAGAGATGCTGGCACAGCGCATTAAAGAAGCTTTTTACATTGCAAGATCCGGAAAGCCGGGACCGGTTCTCGTGGATCTGCCAACGGATGTTATGGCAGAGCTTGGTTCGACATCTTATCCGACCGAAGTGAATATCCGCGGATATAAGCCGAATAAAGGGGTGCATGTGGGACAGCTTAAAAAGGCAATAACGCTGTTAGAAGAGGCGAAAAAGCCAATGTTTTTAATTGGTGGAGGTGTGAATCTTGCACATGCACAGCAGGAGATGACAAAGCTTGCGGAAAAGATAGATGCACCGGTAATTACAACGGTCATGGGAAGAGGTGCGATATCTACAGAACATCCATTGTATATCGGTAATATCGGAATGCATGGTTCTTATGCGGCGAATAAGACAGCAGATGAGTGTGATCTGATGTTCTCGATCGGATGTCGTTTTAATGATCGAGTAACAGGTGAGATTAAGAAGTTTGCACCGAATGCGAAGATTGTACATATTGATATTGAATCAGCA
>OGHK01002125.1_pt1 | contig 14643 bp, 10 predicted proteins | sample 1571411 | NCBI WGS metagenome assembly OGHK01 (sample SAMEA2582043, study PRJEB24529) | metagenome | biome: Human gut stool | place: China | collected 2011 | reverse complement strand
GTCTTTCTCGTCGCCAATTATTAAAAACTACCGCAATTTCAACCGCACTTGCTGCTACACCTCAATCAGTATTAGCGGCATCCCGTGAAAAATTAACCATTCCTCCGTTGATGGAAGCGAAACGTGGGCGCCCAATTATTCTTAATATGGAAGAAACCGGCTACAAATTAGATGGCGCCCATAGTGTCAGTGTGTGGGGCTTTAACGGCAATTATCTTGGCCCCACTATTCGTATCAAATCGGGTTCCTTTGCAAAACTCAATTATCACAACAATTTGCTACAAAGTATTGCTCTCTCTATTCAGGGATTACAAGCCAGTGGTGAATTATTTGGCGGTGCCGCAAAAATCCTCAAAAAAGGAGAATCTTGGGCACCCATTATCCCAATAGAGCAACATGCCGCGACTTGCTGGTATCGTTCTGCCACCCTGGCAAACTCGGCTTATCAAACCTATCGCGGCATTGTGGGGATGTGGTTAATTGAAGATGATCAAAGCCTAAAATCAAAGCTACCTCATAAATACGGTGTGGACGATATTCCATTAATCTTACAAGACATGGAATTTAACGGTGACGGATTACAATTATTTAAGCAAAATCAACCGCACTTTGTTGGTAATCGTCTTCTCGTTAATGGGCAGGAAGCACCTTATCTTGACGTCCCTCGCGGTTGGGTACGTTTACGTTTACTCAACGCCTCATTGGCAAGAGCCTATGATCTCCGTTTAGATAATGAACAGGAGATGTTACTTGTTGCGAGAGATTTAGGTTTTTTACCACAAGGTAAAGCGATTAATTCTCTCATTCTAGCACCGGGTGAACGCGCAGAAGTGTTAGTTAATTTAAGCGAAGGCCAAGGCGTATCACTTATTTCTGGCGTAAAACGTGGTTTCTTCGACAAAATCAAAAATGTATTCAGTTCTAATAATGATTTTGCCGATAACACCGTTTTAGAACTTCGTCCACTAGGTGAAATCTCTGCATTCAGTAAAAAAATGAATGAATCATTCAATACTGATGCTTCCGCTATGCTCGCAAGTAAAATCGCGCAAGAACGTACCTTTGAATTGGATGTCACAAATGGCTTGATCAACAAACAACGCTTTGACCCGCGCCGTGTTGATGTTTCGGCTAAAGTTGGTACTGTCGAACGTTGGATCATCAATAGCTCACTGCCTGTCGGCTTCACCATTCAAGGCGCTAAATTTGTGATTGAAAGCCAAGATGATGTCAACGTCGATGCGTCGGAACTTGCTTGGAAAGACACTGTTTGGGTGAAAAAGAAAGTACAAATTTTGGTAAAATTTGAACAACCTTCGTCAAATACCCATCCCTTCTTATTTGGCTCATCCAATTTAATGCTAGCAGATATGGGCTGCCTTGGTATAATGATCGTTCAATAAAATAATGATATAAAAAGGAATCTAACATGAAAAAAATCTCAACATTCGCTTTAATTGCGACCTTATTCTCAACTGGCACATTTGCTGCAGCACCAGAATCAAAAGACACCGCTAAAGATACTGCAAATGAACCCACTATTTATCTCTCTGTGTTTGATAGAACTCAAGAGCCATCACCTGATTTAAATAAAAAAGAAACCTCTCGTTCCAATAAAGCCGAAAAAGTATGTTGGGTAGCAATAGGCAATTTTGGTGAAAAAGCGACAGTAAGTGAAACTTTTAAAGCTCAAGCTAAAATTGAATTCTCAAGTACAATTGAAAATGCAAAAGTGGTTTCATCGCCAAATAAAAAACTCCATACCATCACTTATACCAGACCAACATTAGAAAATGGTAAATACATGATGAACTGTTGGACATTCGACCGCAGAGATCCAATTGGCAAATATGTGCTGACTGTCAAAATTGGTAAACACGAATTTGAAAAACAAGTTTTCTATGTGACTGAGTAGTTAAAAATAGACAAAGAAACGATCGCACTTATATGTGTGCTCTTTTAAGGCTAAAGCAAAGGACCGTCTGAAATTCAATTTTCAGGCGGTCTTTCTTTTCTCTGCTTTACGACTGATAATAACCCCATTCATCATTCAAGGAGTACCCCATGCACCAAGCACAACAAATCTTTGATTATGCCGCTAATCAATATGCGACACAGCCAGAATATCTTTGGGCAAAACACCCCGAATATGCCATCTTGCGTCATGGTAATGCCAAAGGGAAATGGTATGCGCTTATTGGCAAAATCAGTAAAACTAAACTTGGTTTAAAAGAACAAGGGGAGACTGATTTTATCAATCTTAAATGTCCACCCGATATGGTAAGCATCTTACAACAATCGCCTAATTTCTTACCTGCCTATCACATGAACAAAACCCATTGGCTAACGATTGTATTAGATCATGGCGTAGAAACCGAAGAAATCTTTAAGTTGTTGGATTGGAGTTATGATTTGACGAAGTAGAGAGTAAGTTTGATTATTTGGTGAATAAAAAAACCGTCTGAAACCCAACCGTTCAGGCGGCCTTTTTTTCTACCTAGCCAAAGCTCGTTGCAAACTCTGCGTCCAAGCGGTTCTAAATGCGGCATCTTTCGCAAAAAGTTTGTATAGCTCTAGTTCATCCCGATGGCGTTCGCTCATCACATCGCGCAAAATGGCTTGGAAAGCCAATTCACGGGTATGAACATCCGGGTTGTTTTGATATTTTTGCTCAAAGTCTTTGTGGCTACGAATACGCTCGGCAATATTGATAAATTTTACCCGTTGTTCATCCGGCGTTGCGCTCCAGCCTTGAAACCATCTTTCGTTAAAGACACGAATAATTTCATCAATCGGATCTTTTTCTTTATCTTCACCATGCGTGCCGCGTGGATTGGGATTTTGTGGGTCAAGCTCTGTTTCTTCATCATCTAATTTAATGCTGTAATTCAGTTTGGTGCGCGCCAAGCCGTAAGAGCTTAAATCCACTGCATCTAGAATTTCATCAAATTCATCCATCGGATCTTGTACTTTTAATTTGGGCACTAAGAATTTGAGGAACCAATAGAGCTTTTCCCAAGCGATATTTTCAAAATTGATGATGGAGGCCATTTGCCCGTAAATTTTTAAAAACTGCTTTGCCTTGATTTTAAAATCGACTTTTTGGGTTGGCTCAAGATCCAACTCATGATCGAAACGTTGAACCGCCACATCAATAATACTGCTTAATTGCTGTGCGTCTTTATTGGCAAAGTAGCCTTCAGTAAAGTCGTTGACCTCCGCTTGTTCATACACGCCAGTTTCATCCAACTGATCTTTCAAATCATGCAAGACATTGACATCGGTTGCCTGCGACAACGACGTAGAAGTATAAAACGGCTCAAATGCTTGCTGAATATCTTCAACGCTGTTAAAAAAGTCCAATACAAATAAATCTTCCGTGCGTTTTCCCAACTTATTCGCACTGCGATTTAAACGTGATAAAGCTTGCACACAAAGTACGCCGGAGAGTTTCTTATCCACATACATCGCACACAATTTCGGCTGGTCAAAACCGGTCAGATATTTATTAGCCACCACCAGCAAACGATATTCATCTTGATCGAAATACTCTTTGGTATCGCTTTCTGCAAACCCATTCATTTCCGCTTCGGTGTATTCCACACCATCAACCACTTTACTGCCTGAAAACGCAATCGCAATTTTAAATGGATTGCCTCGCTCAGCCAGCAATCGGTTTAACGCCTGAAAATAGCGGATGGCGGTTTCAATATTTTGCGTTACCACCATGCCCTTGGCTTTGCCTTTGAGTTTTTTACGGTTAAAGATTTGCTGGATAAAATGATCCAGCATCACCTCCGCTTTAGTATCAATCGTTTGTTGAGAACGCTCTACATAAGCTTTCAGACGGCTTTGTGCCTTCTTACTATCAAACTCCGGATTATCTTCAATCGATTTAGTAATCTCATAAAAACTTTTATAAGTGGTGTAATTGGCAATCACATCCAAAATAAAGCCTTCTTCAATCGCCTGTTTCATGGAATAAAGGTGGAACGGCTTAAATTTACCATCCGCCTGTTTCTCGCCGAATTTTTCCAAAGTGCTGTTTTTCGGTGTGGCGGTGAAAGCAAAATACGACGCATTGCCGCGCATTTTGCGGGATTGCATGGCTTGTAAAATCAAATCTTGCACATCTTCGGCATCAAGGTCTTCCGTTTTGCCGATGGCTCGGTTCATATTGTCGTGTGCCGAACCGGATTGTGAGCTGTGTGCCTCATCAATAATCACCGCAAATTGTTTGTCACCCAAATCAGCAATACCATCTACAATAAACGGGAATTTCTGAATCGTGGTAATAATGATTTTTTTGCCCTGCTCAAGGGATTGGCGCAATTCTGCCGAACTCAACGCCGGCGCAACAATGTTTTTCACTTCTGAAAAATCTTTGATATTGTCGCGCAGTTGCTTATCCAACAAACGACGGTCGGTAACGACAATCACCGAATCAAAAATCGGGCGGTCTGCCTCTCTACCGTTTGCCGCCTTTTCATTGCGCGGATAAGCCTCAATCAACTGATACGCCAACCAAGTAATGGAATTAGATTTGCCCGAGCCGGCAGAGTGTTGAATCAAATAGCGTTTGCCCACGCCTTGTTCACTAACATCAGCAATCAAACGGCGCACCACCTCTAATTGATGATAGCGGGGGAAAAAGAGTGAGCGTTTCTCCAGCGGATCTTTGGTTGAACCATCTAAACGCATAAAATGCTGAATAATGTTGGCAAGGCTGGCTTTACTGAACACCTCTTGCCACAAATACGCCGTGCGGTGTCCGTTTGGATTCGGCGGATTGCCCTTACCGCAGTTGTTGCCCAAATTAAACGGCAAGAAAAACGTCGCAGGCCCCGCCAATTTGGTGGTCATATAAGCTTCTTCCGTATCTAAGGCAAAATGCGCCAAACAACGCCCGAAATGAAACAGCGTTTGGCTTAAATCTCGGTTGCGGTATTGTTTTTGGGCATCAATGGCCGTCTGACCCGTCCAATGGTTTTTCAGCTCAAGGGTAATAATCGGCAAGCCATTGACAAACAGCACCATATCCACCGTTTCATTGCTTGAGGCAGAATAAGGCACTTGGCGCATACAGCTAAACAGATTCTGTTCAAAACGCTGCTTGACCTTTTCGCCGCTGCTGGCAAGCGGAACAGGGTAGAGCAAATCAAAATGGGCGCTATCAATATCCAAGCCTTTTTTCAGCAGGTGCAACACGCCGTTTTTCTTCATTTGGCGGTCTAACCGCTCTAGAATTTTACGTTGCCAATCGTTTGGATTTAGCTGTTTAAAACGGGCAAGTTCTGCCTCTTGGCTGGTTTGCAGGAATTGCCAAAACAGACGCGTGTCAATCGCAAACTGCGCATCAAAATCCTGTGAAAATGCCAGCTCAAAACCATGATGGCGCGGCAGGTATTCTGCCTTCGGCTCGCCCAGCTTATTTTCCATGTTTTCACGCCAAGTGCCGGTTAAGGCTTTTTCGATGGCAATTTCTAAATTTTTTTCCTTAGTTCCTGAAACCATTTTTCACCCTTTTGTGAATGTTTTAAAATTTATTCATTACGCCCAAGTTGTCGCGCCAATATTCAAAATCCATCGGATTTTTTGACCGCACTTTTCACACCCTATACCCGCACCTTGCCGGTTACCACATCGTTAATCAATACGCTTTTATACTCTTTCAGTTTTTCAATATGGGCTGTTTTTAATGCGATTGCTTGATCAATTTTGGCTGTTTGTGTATCTAGATAGATAGTTATTGTTTGTTGTTCTGAAAGAGGTGGAAAACATACATATAGATCAATGAGGGTTCCGAGATAAACACCTCCTTGGATTGATAATTTTGTGTTTGTTTTTAATTGTTCTTGATAACAATTAGATTCAATAAAATATCTGTAAAATCCAGGAAAAGCTTTTTTGTTTAAACGCAGAAATGCAACACTTCTTTGAAATGCTATTGGTTCATCAAACGGATAAATACAACAACGTCCAATCGAACCTACACAAGTAACCAATAAATCATTTTTTCTTGGAAATCCATTTGATGTAATTAGCTTAAAATCATATTCAGAAATTAAACTCTCATTATCAGTAATTTGAATTCCATTATTGAATATGTTTTTAGCACTTAAAAGAGGATAACCTTGTTCTGTTCTAGAATGTGTTCCATGGGTTCCATCTTTTACTTTTTCAACCACTCTCTTAAACCGAAAACTTTCCCAATGCTCCGGCACTTGCCCTATCCACTCCACACCGGAATCTTTTAACGGTACATCAGGGTTTAAGCCTTGGGTTACGGCATTTTGAATCAGAATCTGCTTGTGCTCTTTCAACAGGGCAATCTGCTTTTCCGCCAAATCCACCGCCTGATCGATTTTAGCGGTTTTGTCGTCTAGAAATTGTGAGATTTTTTGTTGTTCGGAGAGAGGTGGAATAAAAGTATTAAAACTAAAAAATGTTTCCTTTGAAATTGTATTTCTTAATCCTTTATAAAGTGGTTTAAGTCTTTTATTACTATCTAAATTTAAGTAAAAATAATAGATAAATTTTTTATCTACATTATTAGTCTCAAAAATGGTATATGCGCCAGTAATCATTCCATGATAAGAAGATAAACCTACGGTTCTAGGCGTTTCCTCTACATCAAAAAGACAAAATATAAAATCGCCTTCTTTAACTTCTTGATAAGTATCAAACTCAGCAGGGAATTTTCCTTCTGGATTTTCCATATCTCGTTTGATAACCCCCTTCAAACTTAATGACAGCAAATCATATTCATTTGATCTTTTTCCGACTACATTTTTTCTTAATTTAAAAATATATTTGTTAGGAATTAAATTCCAATGGCTCGGCACTTCCCCCAGCCATTCCACGCCCGAATCTTTGTAACTCTCGTATCGTCTCATTTGCAAAAAATCCTTAAAATCTGACCGCTTGAATATACCCAATGCAGCTTATATGCCCAAAATTTCACTAATCAAGCCGTCAGCCTGTTTTTCTAACGCTAAAATATCTTGGGCAACTTCTGCAAGGCTGCGTAATGGTTTATGGCGGTAGAAGTATTTATTGAAGCTGATTTCATAGCCGATTTTCACGCTTTCCATATTCAGCCATGCTTCGCTGATGTGCGGCTGCACTTCGGCTTTGAAATAGTCGTGGATATTTTGTTTGAGCGGTATGGATTCGCTGTCGCGTAAGTCGCTGCTTGTTTCATATTGGAGATATTCGCCCGCTTTGCCGGTGGCGTAATAGCCAAAGTCTGCCAGCTCATCGGCTTGGCATTGGTAGCGTTGGCAAAGGGCATCTAATTCGTTTGGTTTGAGCTTGAGTGTTTTAGCAATCACTTTGGCGGCATCTTCGTTGTACCAGCTTACGGCATTGAAAATAGCCTTTTTCTCTGTGGCAGAAAGGGGGATTTTTTCGGCTTTCAGACGGCCTTCTACGGCTTGTTTGAATTGGTTGAAATCGTCAAATTGGGTTGAGCCGAAATGTTCGAGTAAGGCTGAGGCCGTCTGAAAAAGTGCGGCGGCTTTTTCCCACGTTTTAATATCCAACAGCTTGGCTTTGTTTTTGTTGTTTAAGGCAATGCCTTGCGCCTCACACCAAGCGCTGATTTCTGGCTCGGTTTTGGCTAAAAATTCGGCGTTGTAAACCTGTTCACCATGTTGCTGATAAAGATATTGCATCGGCTCAAACAGGGCTTTGTCAAAACGTAAAGACGCAATATTTTCTGCAGTAAATTGGGCAGAACGACGATCCGGGCGTTCGATGGTGACTTTGTAATAGCCGAAATCTTGATTGTCAAAAATCTGCGAAGCTAAGCCGACCGCTTCATTTTGGCTGTCGGTTTCGCGTGCTTTAGCGCTGAAATCAAGATAGTTTTGGGTAATCTCCGCAATATGTTCCGGCGCGAATTCGCAGTTTTTGTCGCCTAGGTTTTTACGCAACTTACGGAATAAGAGGCTGGCATCAATCAGCTGTACTTTGCCTTTGCGCGCTTCGGGTTTGTTGTTGGACAGCAACCAGATATAGGTGGTAATGCCTGTGTTGTAGAACAGGTTGTTAGGCAGCTGTACGATAGCTTCCAGCAAATCATTCTCAATGATATGGCGACGGATATTGCTTTCCCCCGAACCTGCATCGCCGGTAAAAAGGCTTGAGCCGTTATGTACGGAGGCCACTCGGCTGCCGATTTTGTTGTCATTCGGCGATTTCATTTTGCTGACCATTTCCATGAGGAATAGCAGCTGTCCATCGCTGGAGCGTGGCGTGGCATCAAGAACTTCTTCTTTTCCCCAGTAATCAGGCAAGCTGACTTTAAAGCGGCTGTCGATAACATCGTTGCCGTCTTTAATATAAGCTTGGTCGCTGCTCCAGCTTTTGCCGTATGGCGGATTGGAAAGCATGAAGTCAAAGTAATTGCCTTGGAAGCTGTCGGTGGCAAGGGTGGAGCCGACTTTGATGTTTTCAGGGTTGTCGCCTTTAATCATCATGTCGGATTTGCAGATAGCGTAGGTTTCGTCGTTGATTTCTTTACCGAATAGGAAAATTGAACGCTCGCCTTGCGATTCTGGCAGCGGATATTTTTGTTCAATAAAATTTTGTGATTCGGTCAGCATACCGCCGCTGCCGCAAGCAGGGTCGTAAATCGTAATAATCGCCGGGATTTGGTTTTTGAGCGGATCAAAGACCAAATGCGTCATCAGCTCAATTACTTCGCGTGGCGTAAAGTGTTCGCCGGCTTCTTCGTTGTTTTCTTCGTTAAATTTACGGATCAGTTCTTCAAACACATAGCCCATGCCAAGATTGCTTAAGCCAGGTAATTTGTTGCCATCCGGGTCTTGTTGCTCTTTAGGTGTCAGGTTGATGTAAGGGGAGACAAATTTTTCCAACACACTCAGCAAAACATTTTTATGGGACATGTGGCGGATTTGTTCACACAGCTTGAAGCAGTTGATAATTTCCTGCACGTTGGCACTAAAACCATCAAGATATTCTTCAAAATTGGCCAGCATATACTGCGGCGTATTGCTGGCGGTTTGATAGAGGGATTTCAAGGTCCATTTTGAGGTGTTATAAAAAACATGGCCGGTAATTTTTTTAAGGGGAAGGTCATCCAATTCGGTAAAGGCCAATTCTTCTTTTTGAAAGCGTACTTCTTCCAATACCGCTTCTTTGCTTGGCTCAAGCAAGGTATCCAAACGGCGAAGTACAAACATCGGCAAGATCACATCACGATATTTACCGCGCACATAGACATCGCGCAAACAATCGTCTGCAATGCTCCAGATAAAAGAAACCAGCTTGTTATGAACTGAATGATCCATATTTATTCCCACTTAATATTACGAAATTATTCTGGGTATTGTTGCCTATTTTGAATAAGGATTCAATTTTTCTTTTTTAACGAAAATCACGGGAAATCTGACCGCACTTTTGTCTTTCTTTACTTTAGTCACGGCGAGTAAGATAATGAATAAAAATTATTATCAAAATACGGGTATTAGCCCTGATTCAATAAGGAGATAACCATGACAATGAATAGACGTGATTTTTTAAGAATGAGCGCAGCACTTACGGCAGCGGGTATGTCGCCTTCTCTCTTTGCGGCAACAAAAGAACAATTTACCATTTATGGTGCACCAGCGATGCCAAGTGTGACCATTGCAGTGGCAGCAGCACAAGGTAAATTAGCCAAACAAGCAGATGTCGCATTAGAGATTTGGCGTTCGCCTGATCAGTTGCGCGCGGGTGTAGCAAGTGGTCAATTTAAAGTGATGATGAGCCCGAGTAATGTGGGCGTGAATTTACGTAATCAAGGGCAAAAAGTTGGCATGGTGAATATTCTCACCAATGGCATTACGCAGTTGATGTGTAAAGGTGGCGCCATTACTTCACCGCAAGAATTGGTGGGTAAAAAAATCCTAGTGCCATTTAAAAACGATATGCCTGACATCGTGTTGCAGGCTCTACTGAAAAAACTGAATATTGATATTAATAAAGTAGAAATCACCTATGCGGCAACACCAACGGAAGCAATTGGCTTGTTCTTACTGAAAGATTTCCATGCTGCCATTCTGCCAGAACCGATGGCAAGCGCCGTTGTGCAGAAAGCAAAAATTGTCGGTACGGAGATTGTGCGTGGGTTTGATTTAGTGAAAGAATGGGGACAAGCGTTTAACACCAAACCGCTTATTCCAATGGCGGGCATTATTGCTAACGAAGAATATTTCCACGCACACAAGGCGGAGTTTGATCTACTTCACCAAGATTTAAGTGATGCGTTAAACTGGATTATGGCTAACCGTAAAAGTGCGGCTGAAATTGGCGCTAATTATCTGCCAGCACCAGAAGCCGCTATTGAAATGGGCTTAGACGGTGCGCGCTTAACGGTGACCAAAGCCAGTGAACTGAAAAATGAAATCATGCAATTCTATGAAACTTTGATGGAATTCAATCCAAAACTCTTAGGCGGTAAATTGCCAGATGATAAATTCTTCTTGGCTTAATTTAAAACAGAATCACAACACATGATTAAAACTGACAAAATCCGTAAACCACAACCTGTCCTGTTTTACATCATCGACTATCTCTGGAGCGGCTTTACCGGCTTGAGTGTGGCGATGATGGTGGTTGCCTTGTGGGCTTGGGGCAGCGCAGTATTTGGTGAATTTATGCTGCCTGCTCCCGCGGATGTTTTTCAAAAAGCCCTTGATCTGCTCGATCATTTCCAACAAAACGAAATCGGTATTTCACTATGGCGTTCTGTGGTGGGTATTACCATTGCCTTAGTCGCAGGCTTAGCTGCGGGGCTGATTGCGGGGAGCTTTAAAACCGCTATGGCATTGCTCAAACCCGTCATTACGATTTTGTTAGCCATGCCGCCAATCATTTGGGTCGTGATGGCATTATTTTGGTTTGGCTTTGGCAACCCAAGTGTGCTATTTACCATTATCGTATTAGTCGCCCCACTGACCTTTGCCAGTGCAGCCATGGGTATGGCAAGTGTAAACAAACAACATGAAGAATTGTTTGATGCGTACAAACTCGGATTGTGGAAAAAAATCCGCTATTTGTATGTTCCCCATCTCACGGGCTATGTGATTTCCAGCATTGGCGTCGCGGTTGCCATGGGCGTGAAAGTCGTGATTATGGCTGAGCTTTTGGGGGCTAATGAGGGGGTAGGAGCACAGATCGCCGATGCCAGAGCCATGTTAGATACGTCAACGGTCATGGCTTATGTGTTGTTGGTGATTGTGTTTGTTTCACTCTTTGAATATTTGATTACCAAACCATTGGAAATCCTGTTTATGCCGTGGAGAAGATAATGCTGAGTTTAAAAAATGTGCGTTTTGAAATTCTCCGTGATCCTATCGTGCGCGATTTCAGTATGGATTTACAACCGGGCGAAGTGAAAACTTTATTCGGCCCAAGCGGTTGTGGCAAAACGACTGTGCTACGTTTGATTTCAGGTTTGGAAACGCCAAAATCGGGCGAAATCAAGAATACATTTCGTAAAACGGGCTTTCTGTTTCAAGAAAATCGTCTATTAGAAAATCTCACTGCCATGCAGAATATCGCCATTTTTATGGATAATCCTAATGAAAATGAAATCATTGCGCTGGCAGAAAAGATCGGGCTTTCTTCGGGTGATTTGAATAAATATCCGACCGAATTATCGGGCGGTATGGCAAAACGCGTGGCATTTTTGCGTCTATTGCTATGTGGCTGTGATTTAGCCTTATTGGACGAACCTTTTGTCGGTTTGGATCGCGATTTACGTGATATTTTAGCCGCTATGTTAGTGGAAAAAATTGAGCAACAAGGCATGGCTTGCATTTTAGTGACGCACGATCGTTTTGAGGCAGCTCGATTAAGCCGAGAGATTATGCAGCTTTCTCCAAAAGGGATGGATGTGCAAAATGTGATTACCTTGCCAACGCCATTATCCGAACGCAATTCAGCCTTTGAAGAAACCATAGTCGCACGCGAATTTCAAGGAATCCATTACTATGAATAATTTCTTTACCCATCCGATGCGACCCTTTTTTGTTGGTGCTGCTATTCTAGCGATTGTTGGTGCCTTGAGCTTTTTCATTAGCCCTGATGATCTCATCCTACACCGCAAAATTTTCTTAGAATTTATGCTGCCAGCCGCATACGGCGGCTTTCTGACAGCTTCCATGCTCGAATGGACAAATTACAAAGGTAATTTAAAACCTATTGCGACGATTTTAGCCGTGCTCTTGCTTTCTGGATTGGTGTTATTGCCATTCTCCCCGCAAACTGCCTCGTTTTTAGTGGCTGCTTATTGGCTCGCACTGTTACTCTTTTGTGCTTGGCTGTTTTGGTTGGATCGCAATACCGACAATTTTACTTTACTGATGTTACTTGCAGCATTTACAGTTTGTCAGACTGCTTACGCCATGACTGATAGCCTGAAATTATTGCGGGCACAGGTGCATTTGAATATGGCAGCGGTGATGTTTGTATCGATTCGGGTCAGCATTCTATTAGGCGCCGAGGCACTGAAAGAAAGTACATTAAAAGATCCCGTATTTATCCCGAATGTCGTGTATAAGAATATCGCAATTACATTCTTGCTGATCCATACCGCTGCAGAATTATGGTTACCAGCGCAAACAGCCGCTTTTACTGCCTTTGCCGTTGGCTTTATCTTGCTTGCTAAGTTACGCGAATTACATCATCACGAATTGCTACGCAAACATTACGTGCGCACTTATTATTTCCTTCAACTGTTCGCCGCAATTGGCTATTTGTGGATGGGCATCAATAAATTAATTGATGAACCGACTGCCGATCCGTTACACATGGTGACACTCGGCGGGATTCTCGGCAGTATGATGATGATTTGGCTCACCGCGGGATTATGGCATAGTGGCTTTACAAAACTGGATTACCCAAAACTCTGTCGCCTTGCTGTGCTTTGTCTTTTCACGGCGGCACTTTCCCGAGCTTGTTTAATGTATGTGGACGAGCTGTTTTTTATCACGATTCCGGCTATTTTAATTGCCATTGTGTTTGTGCTGTATCTCGCAACCTTTGTGCCGATATTCCGAAACAACGCGTTTACGGATGATCCAGAATAATGACCAATCCGCATATCAACGTGCGGATTTTTGATATTTTTTAGACCGCGCACTTAATAGGCTTTTAATTGAGCCATTGCTTTACAATCTGCAGCTTGATGATCATCTTCGGTAATTAAACTTTGTAGGAAATGTTTAATTTCAGTCAGTTCGGCAATTTTTTCTTCAACTGAAACCAAATGCTTCGCCAACATGCTATCCACTTCACAATGTTGAGATTGCTGCGTTTTCAACGCATTAAAATATTTAATTTCGGCCAAGCTAAAATCCAACGCTCGGCAGGTTTTAATAAACTTTAATTGTTTCAAACTGGCTTCATCATAATCTCGATAGCCATTTGCCAGCCGTTTAGGCTCTGGCATTAACCCCATTTTTTCATAATACCGAATCGTTTCTAAATGAATACCGCTTTGTTTGCTGAGTTCGTGAATCTTCATTTTTTTAAATCAAGCCTTGACCTTGTAGTTACTACGGACTTTATACTTTATCTCAAGTTAATTAAAGACACAATGAGGAGCAATATGTCTCACCATCATTCTCATGAACACCACGAGCACGCTCATGAGTATCACGACCATATTCCACAAAATAAAAAAATTTTGGCATTCAGTTTTATCGTCATTACAGGCTTTATGATCATTGAATTTCTTGGGGGGTATTGGTTCAACAGCTTGGCATTAATGGCTGATGCAGGGCATATGGCAAATGATAGCTTGTCATTATTTTTAGCCTTGCTAGCGTTGTTTCTATCTGCTCAAAAACAAAGATACATTGCCCTACTTAATAGCGGCTCATTGATTGTTGTGGCATTGATGATTTTAGTTGAAGCGATTCAACGCTGGCAAAATCCCATCGAGATGATGGCATTACCGATGCTTGGCGTGGCATCTTTAGGATTATTGATAAACCTTTTCGTTGCAAAGATGATGTTAAACAGCGATCATGATAATCTCAATATCAAAGCGGCTTATCTACATGTACTGACTGATTTATTCGGTTCCATTATTGCTATTCTTTCGGGTATCAGTGCCTATTTTCTGGGATGGTTATGGGTTGACCCATTGGCAAGTATGATATTGAGTATTCTTGTCCTAAAAAGCGGAATTGGAGCATTTCGCTTGGCATTAAAAAACACCTAAAAAACTAACCGCACTTTGTTTTGATATTTCCAAAGTGCGGTCAATTTTCAGTGATTATTTCAACTCGCCTCGTTCTACAATAATTCCCACATTACTGGCTTGAGCAACGGCTTTCGGTTTGCTTAATTTGAGGCGTAACCATAAAATCCCAAAACGTTGTTGTAATTGCTCTGCCACTTCATAAGCGACTCGTTCAATCAATAAAAATGGCTTAGCTTGGACATAATCTAAAATAAATTGGCTCACTTCGGCATAATTAAGGCAGTATTGCACATCATCCATTTCCGCGGCTTTTTGACAATCCCATGCCATTTCCAAATCAAAAACAAGCTTTTGTTTGATTTGTTGTTCCCAGTCATACACGCCAATTTGTGCGAAGACCACTAATTCTTCAATAAAAATTC
>OGHK01002108.1_pt1 | contig 14740 bp, 14 predicted proteins | sample 1571411 | NCBI WGS metagenome assembly OGHK01 (sample SAMEA2582043, study PRJEB24529) | metagenome | biome: Human gut stool | place: China | collected 2011 | reverse complement strand
CCTTGCCTTGCTGTTGTATGCATGACTGCGGGATAAAGTCTATGGCATGACACTTTATCTCGCATTCATACTACATAAATGATTATACTATATAAAGGTCGTTTTGATGAGTTAGTCTCATCTAATTACATATATAAGGTTAGCATTACCTAACCATTTTGTCAATAGTTTTTCTTAATTTTTTTATTTTTTCACGGTATTTTTTCTCATGTGCTTCCATTGAAAATACACACTGTTTATGATACAATGATAACCAAAATAAACATATCTTGTAGACTAGATATACAATTATTAGTAAGGAGGAATCTTTTTGAAAATACAAGAATCCGCTGAAAATTATTTGGAAGCTATTTTAATTTTGCAACAAAACAAAGGGTCTGTAAGATCCATTGATATTGCTCATTATTTGAATTTCTCTAAACCAAGTGTCAGTATTGCTATGAAAAATCTTCGTAATTCTGATATGATCACCGTTGATTCTGATGGTTTCATCTCTTTAACTGAAGCTGGTCATAAGATTGCTGATACGATTTTTGAGCGCCATACTGTTTTATCTAACATGCTGATCAAACTTGGAGTTCCTGCAGAGATTGCAGCTGAAGATGCCTGCCGTATGGAACATGTGATCAGCGGAAACGTACTTCAGGGTGTACAGGAATTCTTAAAATACGGAGAAACGTATGACCGCGTAGTGCGGGATGTTGATCTGCGATACCTGTATCCAGAAGGAACGTATTCTTTCTGCATGAGCCTTTATCACATGGAAGAGCGCTTTCCTCGCCGTCTGGCTGAAGAGTCAGAATGGTTTCTGGAAATGGCGGAACTGATCGTCAGTGACAAAGAAAGTTTCTTTATTCTTCATGGAAAAGAGATTGAGAAAGACTGTCGGCTGTGGTATCTGGACGGTGAAAAATGGAGGATGGCAAAACGGGAACAGAATGATTTCCGGCTTCCGCAAAGTGCACTGACCTGCACCGTAAGTGCTGCCTCTCCGCTTACGGAGTGTGATGGAGTCCTTGGTATTACAGAAGGGATTCAGAAACCAGAAGAAGCACAGTGCCGGGAGCTGAATATTCACATATGGTAAAGAGGTGGAGCAAATATGGAAAAAGGTGAAAATCTGAATCGCAGAAATCTGCCTACCTTGCAGCAGCTCCGTTATCTGACAGAGCTGGAAAAAGAAGACAACACACGCGGCATGATCGCGAGGATCGCAGAAAAATGCCAGGTCAGTACTGCACCGGTCAGCCGTTATCTGAAAAGTTGCTGCGAAAAAGGACTTCTTACAGAAGATTATCGGTTTACAAAAGAAGGGCAGGCATGGATTGAGAATTATAAGCGTATTTTAAAAGAACTGCCGTCCTATTTTCGGAGCATCGGCATCCCGGAAGCACAGCTGGAAGCAAACGTTCGGGATATGGTTGAAAACATCAGCTGTTATACGATCTCAACGATGCTGACAAATTATAAGCGGATGCAGAGCAGCCATGTGCGGGAGAAAAGAGAACGTCTGACAGAACAGTTCCTTCGTGAAATGCTGCCGGAAAAAATCGAATGTCCGGTTTATTTTATGCTGTACCGCAACAAAGAAGGAAAGATGGCACTGTCCATGGCAGACCAGGGATTTGAAAAGCCAGCGACGCTCAAACATAATCGCCGCGGCAGCTGGCTGATTTTAAAAAGAAAAGAAATGCAAGGTTTTTCGCGTATTAACAGAGAAAAAATGAGCGGACATCTCGATACGCTCAAATACGACCAGGAGGGCACGCTGATCCAGGCAGAATGTCGGGATGACATGATCCGGATCCCCCTGCGAGCATTCCAGTTTCACAGACGGCAGGGCGGCGAAGTGCGGGGAGCCTTGTCCGTCACCATGACATGCAGCGTCGGAAGGAGCCATATGCCGGAGAGCACAGCCGTTCTCGTATTCTGGATGTAGGTGTGGGAGTGTAAAGCACAGAGCAATCCGTGTAATCCGTGTGATTTATACGATAGCAAAACAGTACAAAGGCAATTAAAAACTGAAAAAAGTTTCCAGACAGAAAAAGACAAAAAGTTCCGAAAACGGCAAGAATCCGACTCCGTGCTTCTTGAGCATGAAAACAAAAAGAATGCTTGACATGGGAATCCAAATGTGTTACCTAATTATAACGAAAAGTAGTCTGAACTAACTTATATACATACACAGGAACACATTCAACATGCCTGGGACGAAATCTTTTGTCCCGCAGGAAAGGAGAATTTCCATGAGAAAGAAGGAATGGTTTTATAAAGCCGCGGCATGTATCGCATCTGCGGCACTGACACTGACTGCACTGCCGGTAATTTCTGCATCTGCGGCAACCTCCGTCAAGGGAACTTCACATGTCACCCAGTTTGGTGAATATAACATTGAAGTGACAGTTGGCGTGGAAGATCAGAAGATCCGCAGCCTTTCGGTAGAAGGAAAGAATTATGCCGGAAACTATGTGAGCGATAACAAAATGCGTCTGGAGATGGCGGCTGAGGTACTGGAAGATGCCTATCTTGGCAAATCCACAGCAGATGCAAAAGAGATCAGTGCCGTGGATGTTGTTTCCGGGGCAACATATTCTTCGAAAGCGATCCGGGATGCCATTTTAGATGCACTGGGTCTGGAGCCGGAACAGGAAGAGAATGTCCTTCCGACCGAAAAATTAAAAGAAGGCACTTACACGGTTATGATTTCTTATTACACCGATAAGATCAAACACAGCCTGATCGAAGATGAGACAAGACAGGCAACGATCCAGGTCGATACGAATGGCAATATGACCCTGGGCACTGATATCATAAGCGGAAGCGAGAAAGAGCCACTTTATATCTATCAGTTTGACGGATATTATGCTAACAACGATATGACAAAAAGCTTGAAAACAGATGCAGATATAACCACAGAAACCATGTCCTATAAAGATGACAGTGAGACAAAAGAGATCAACGTTGTATCAAAAGTCAGCTTTCCGCTGGAAAACGGCTTTGCAGATACTTACAGCAGCAGAGCGAGCATTTATGTGCCGACGATGAAACGTCTGACCGGAACGTATCAGGGAATCACCTTTGATCAGGGAAAATTCAGTGCCGACTGTTTTACCAAAGTGTACTGGAATACCTTAAAGGTACAGGATGAAGCGATCGAGGACGGCGTTTATGATGTGCCGGTTGCACTGATGAGTGCTTCCAATCCGGATAAAGCATCGATGGCAGGTGCGGCGATCGCTCCGACTGCGAGAGTGACCGTAAAAGGCGGAAAGGTTCAGTATAAGCTGAATTTCCACAGCATGGACATCAACATGGCAGGAAGTACCGAAAAAGGACATCTGGAAAAATTCTGGGTTTACGAAGGGGACGACAAATCCAGTCGGGCAGAAGCTATGCCTGGGGATTATTATACCGAAGAAGGTGTTTCTTATCCTGGAAGTTTTTCTTTTGAACGTGCAAAAGCAGGAGAAAAAAATATTTATGCCAGAGTTTCCGTAGATGCTATGGCAGGATTTGACCAGGATGTGCTGGTGACCTTTGACTGGGCAAAACGCAAAGCGGTAAACGATGACAATCCGGGTGGAAACGGAAATAATAATAATGGCGGAAACAATAACGCAAACAACGGAAATGGCAATCAGCAGAACCCGGCAAATGGAAACAGCAGTACCGGAAATCAGAACAACAGTAGCATGAAAGCTCCGGCAGCAGTGAAAAACCTGAAAAAGAAAAAAAGAAAGAAGAAGACATTGACCTTAAGCTGGAAAAAAGCAACGGATGCCAACGGCTATGAAGTTTACCAGGCCACAAAAGCCAAAGGCAAATACAAAAAGATCAAAACCATTTCCAAAGCAAAGACAACAAAGCTTACCGTGAAAAAACTGAAAGCCAAAAAGACGTACTATTTTAAAGTGCGAGCTTATAAGAAAAACGGCAAACAGAAACTTTTCGGAACGTATTCAAAAGTACTGAGAGTAAAAATGTAAGAAAGAGAGCAGGATTCAGAACGGAGGGATCAAAGTGGAAAGAAATGTGACAGGAAGAAAAAGAAAATGCCAGGTATGTCTGCTTGCAGGAGTCGTTTTTTCTGCCGGTCTGATCTCGCCGATGTTCTCTGCAAAAACAATGCAGGTGTATGCAGCCGAAACGGAAGGTGTGCAGGCAGAGACGGTCGCAGACGGTACCTATACGATAAATGGCGTATTGCGTCATGCCGTGCAGGATCAGGATTCGATGGGTAACACTGCCATTTCCAAACCGATGACCTTGCAGGTGTCCGGCGGAAACTGTCAGCTTGTCCTAGATCTGGTTCCGCTTACGATCCGACTTGGGAAAAAGGATTTTAATGGCTATCTGGCAGAAACATTATATTATCCGGATGTGGACGGAAGAGTTCCGACGGAAAGTGATGCGGCATCCGCATCTGAAATCCTTGAGCAGTATGATGGAGTTTATGACAGTTACAACGATCCTGAAAACGGCCTGGATGAAAATGTAAAAGGTATGATCTATCCGAAAAAAATCGCAATTCCGGTCACAGCAGGAGATGGTGAAATCTGGACGCAGGTCTATGTGCCGGTGATGGAAGCCGTCAGTGCAGGAAGCGGTGAGCAGTACGCAAGGCTTCAGCTGGACTGGAGCAGTCTGACACTGGTTTCAAATCCAACGGAGCCTTCTACGGAAACACCGTCTACCGGGCAGCCATCCACGGAACAGCCGGGAAATAACGGAAATCAGAATCTATCTTCTGAAAAAGCGGACAAGTCCGGCTTACATACCCTGCTGTTATCGGCGACCAGTTTATCCGGAAGAGAGAATGTATATACAAAAGAGAGTCTGGAAGCACTGAAAAAAGCGATCGCTGTGGCACAGAATGTTTATGATAATGAAAATGCGACAAAGCTTCAGATCACAAAACAGCAAAATGCACTATCCCAGGCGATCATCAATCTGGATCAGAAAAAAACGACTTCTTCCACGGAAGATAACAGCGGCGAGAGTTTGGATATCAAAACGCTCTCGGACGGAGTCTATTATCTTCCGGGCAAAATGATGAAAACCGATAAGCAGTCCTTATCCATGGCAAACGAAGCTCTGGATCATACCGTGAAACTGACGGTAAAAAAGAAAAAATATACGCTGACACTGAGCTTTAACGGTCTGACGATCAATGGTCAGAAAGGTTATCTCGGATGGCTGAAATATTATAAGGTCGGTTATCAGACAGATGCTTACGGCGGACCGGTCGGAAGCCCGAAAGCGGTAGATGTCACCAAAAAACAGAATGGCACCGATTATCCGAAAGAAATTTCTTTTACTATGATCGCGGAGGCAAAAAAAGACGGCTATGTTCCGCTCCAGGTATTTGTTCCGGTCATGGATGCCATCTCCGCCGGAAGCGGTACTCAGAATGTTTATCTGAAGCTGGATCTTGAAAACATCACACTGGATAAAAAAAGTGTAAAAGAAACAGAGGATAACGGCAATTCCGGCAGCCGCACTGATACTGGAAGCGGCACACAGGGAAGCCATACAAATGGAACCACCGGAAATAAAACTGCCGCATCAGGAAACGGTTCCGCAGGAAGTCCACTTGGAAACCAGTCACTTCCGGTAAGCAGCCAGACAAAAGGAACATCCGTACTTCCGTCATCGAATGCTTCAAAAAAGACAAAAGATGCCGCCAAAAGCAGCAGAGAGCAAAAAGAGAGTGAAGCAGCCAAAGAAGATGCAGTGCTGAAAAACAAGATTGAAGATGCAGCCGGACAGGCAGCATCGGTAAGTGCAGAAAGTCAACAGCAGGAAGACAGCGAAAATAGTGACACGGTGACAACAGGACAGGGAAGATCGGGAGCACAAAGCAAAAAAGGAAATCCGGTTGCAGCCGCACTTCCGTCGCTTGGAGCACTTCTGGCGGCAGGAGCCGGTGTTCTTTATAAGATCAGAAGCCGCAGATGGGTGTTATAGGAGAACATTATGCAGACAGGCATCAGAAAGAAAAAACGGGGTAAATATATCACAGGACTGCTTTTCCTTTGCGGATTGCTGCTTTTGGGCAAAAAGCAGGTCTTTGCAGAAAGCGGGAGCATTTATACCTGTTCCATAACGACCAGTTATACACATCCGGTGACCGGAGTGATCGAGGATTCGGGCGGAGAAGCCTCTGCTGCGACCGGTCAGGGCATGGCAGAAAGTGCCGTTGGAACACAGGGGATTTTGGAAGTGACCGATTCCGGAAAATACTACCTGACGGTTCGCTTCAGTCTGATGGATTATGCCTCCAGACATGACATATCGGTTCAGAATGTCGGTGACAGCACATGGAGCAGCACATCGGTGACAACAACGGCGACAGGAGCAGACGGAAGCGGAAGCACCGAAGATGCCTGCATCGAAGTACCGTCGGAGAGCTGTATTGTGCGTTGCTCGATGTATGTAGAGCCGATGGGAAGAAACGTGATCTTTTATTTTTATCCGGGAGATTATCAGTCCGGTAATCAGACGGATTTCAAGGCGATAAATGTCACGGAAACATCGAACGTATCGGACGGAGCTAAGGAAAATAAATCAGAACAAAGCGACACAGACAAGTTGGATGAAAGCAGCCGGGAAACTATGAAATCAGAGGAAAATGATTCTGCAAAAACTTCTGATTCTGCGGATGCCAAAAGCAGCGACAATGCAGTACAGACATCAGAAACGGTAAATACAGAGAGTGAAAACAAAGCAGCCGCTCCACAAGCGGATACGGAAGTGCAAGGACTTGCCCTGTCAACCGCTTCCGAAATCTCAAATACAGAACAGGCGGAAAGTGATGCAGCGGATACCTTTGCTATGACGCCCGGAAAATGGATCCTGGTGCTGACCGTTTCCATGACACTTTCCGGTCTGATCCTGATGGCAGCCGGAACCGGAATTTTTCTTTTTCTGCAAAAGCATGGGGAGCTGTGGAAAGGAGACGAGGACGATGAGTAAGCGGATATGTCTTCTGTTCCTGTCGGCATTTGCAGTGTGTCTGTTCCTGAGCGGATGTGTCGATCAGCATCCGGAAAAAAGTACAGAAGCATATACAGCACAGGGAAACGGGCAGACGGGAGCTGTGGAAGCTGCGAGAGAAAAGGTGATCGCTCTTGGAAGAGCACCACGTATTGTGGCAACCTCACCGGCAGCGGCACAGATCTGTGAAAAACTGGAGCTAAACCTGGTCGGTGTCTGTAGCAGTACGGCAGAGATCCCGGATCGCTATCAGGATCTTCCAACCATCGGAACGGCGATGAGCCCGGATATGGAGATTCTGGCATCGTTAAGTCCCGACTGGATCTTAAGCCCGAGTTCTCTGCAAAGTGATCTTCAGTCAAAGTACGAGACTTTGAACAGTGACTGGGCATTTTTAAATCTTCGCAGCGTTCCCGGCATGTATCAGTCGATCGAAGAGCTGGGCGTGATTTTTGACCGGGAACAACAGGCGAGAGAGCTTACCGATGAGTATCAGGAGTTTTATCAGAATTTCCAGAAAGAAATTGCCGGAAAAGAACATCCGAAAGTACTGATCCTGATGGGATTGCCAGGAAGCTATGTGATCGCTACCGAAAGGTCGTATATCGGAAGCCTGGCAGCCCTTGCCGGGGCAGAAAACGTTTATGAAGATCAGGGACAGGAATTTCTGACGGTCAATACAGAAGATATGAAGACCAAAGAACCGGACATCATTCTGCGTGCGGCACATGCACTTCCGGATCAGGTAGCAGAAATGTTTGCAGAAGATTTCAAGACCAATGATATCTGGAAACATTTTCAGGCCGTGAAAGACGAAAAAGTCTATGATCTTCCGTATGAGCAGTTTGGAATGAGTGCAACGTTTGCTTATCAGGATGCCCTGGAAACGTTAAAAAAACTGCTTTATACCAAATCGTAATAAAAGCAGAACTGGAAGGAGAAAACGTTATGAATCAAGATATGGTGCGGAAACAGAAAAAGTACAGGCGAACCTGGATTTCGTTTGCTGTGATCCTGTTTTTGCTGCTGCTCGTATTTTTTTCGGCAATCAATACAGGGAGTCTTTCCGTAAGTTTCGGTCAGCTGCTTCGCGGTCTGTTTGTAGAATATGATGAGAATGTGGCGGCGGTCTATGATCTGCGTTTTCCGCGTATTCTGATCTCCATGCTTGCCGGGGCGGCGATCGCAGTGTCCGGTGTTCTTTTTCAGGCGGTTTTAAAAAATCCGCTGGCAGACCCGGGAATTATCGGAATTTCAAGCGGAGCTGGATTTGCGGCAGTCTGTGTGAGCACCTTTTTTCCGACACTTTACTTTTTTACACCGTTTGCAGCCTTTTTTGGCGGGGTGGCAGCATTCTTTCTGGTCTATTGTCTGTCCTGGAAACAGGGACTCAGCCCGCTTCGCATCATTCTGACCGGTGTGGCAGTCGATGCCCTTTTCACCGGACTTTCCAGTATCTTCAGTACGATGACAGGCGGTCAGAGGACCGGTGTGGCATCGATCGTAGAAGCAAATATCACGCAGAAGACCTGGTCAGATGTCGGAACGTTATTTCCCTATGTACTGGCAGGACTGTTTCTGGCGATTCTGTTTGTAGGGGAATGCAATCTGCTGTCTCTGGAAGACAAAACGGCAAGAGGACTTGGAATCAATGTAAACCGCACCAGGATTGTGATCTCCCTGACGGCAGTTTTACTTGCCAGCGTTTCAACCGCAGTTGCAGGTGCCGTAAGCTTTTTGGGACTGATCGTCCCGCATATCGGCAGACTGCTGGTTGGAAGTGACCATAAGGTGCTGATCCCGTTTTCCACACTTGCAGGGGCTTTTACGTTTCTGCTGGCAGATACGATCGGCAGGACGATCGCCGCTCCGTATGAAGTGAGTGCAGCGGTGATCATGAGCGTAGTTGGTGGTCCGTTCTTTATTCTTCTGCTTCGGAGGTCGAAAAAATATGGAAACTAATGCGATGGAAGTGAAAAACTTAAGCTTTTCCTACGGAAGCAACCAGATTCTCTCGGATATTTCCCTGACGATACCACGCGGGAAGATCACGACAATCATGGGTGCGAACGGCTGTGGGAAATCTACCCTGTTTTCTCTTATGACCAAGAATCTGACACCGGGAAAAGGGAAAATCCTGCTGGAAGAAAAGAGCATAAAAAAATATTCGCTCAGCGAATTTGCAAGAAAAGTGTCGATCGTACACCAGCATAATTCCGCAGCAGAAGATATCACGATCGAACGCCTCGTATCGTATGGAAGAACCCCTTATCAGAAAATGCTGGGCGGAAAAAGTGAAGAAGACGAGCGGCTGATCGAACAGGCACTTCAGGTGACCGGACTTCTGGACCTGCGTGACCGTGAGATCGGAAGGCTTTCAGGCGGACAGCGACAGAGAGTCTGGATCGCCATGGCACTGGCACAGAATACCGAACTTCTGTTCCTGGATGAGCCAACCACTTATCTGGATATCCGCTATCAGCTGGAGATCCTGGAACTGGTCAAAAAACTGAATAAAGAATTCGACATCACGATCGTTATGGTTCTGCATGACATCAACCAGACCATTTATTTTTCTGACAAGATCATCGGTCTGCAGGGCGGTCATGTGGCGATCGAAGGTGCTCCAGATCAGGTGATCACAGAAGAAAGCATTCAGAAACTGTATGGCGTACATCTGATGGTAACACGTGTGAACGGAAGTCCTGTGGTAGCCATTCAGGATTACCGGCTTCCGCCAAGAGAAAAATAACTTCTGTGATGAACAAGAAAGGATAAAGAGATGAAGAAAAACCCGATGAATATAATCTGGATGCTGCTTGGATTTCTGTGCCTGGCATTTGGAACGATCGGTATCGTTCTGCCGATCCTGCCGACCGTGCCGCTTTATATGGCAACCGTATTCTGCTTTGCAAAGAGCTCGGAAAAGTTACATACCTGGTTTCTGTCAACCGGTCTTTACAAAAAACATCTGGACAGCTTTGTGCAGGAAAGAGCCATGACGCTTGGAACAAAACTGAAAATTATCGGAATGGTGACCGTTGTGATGGCGATCGGTTTTCTCTGCATGAAAAATATGCCGATCGGAAGAATCTGTATCACAGTGGTGTGGGTATGCCATATTTTATATTTTTTCCTGCGTGTAAAAACAGTGGATTAAAAACAGAAATTTTCATTGACAAGAAAGCGAAAAAGTATTACTATTGATTGCATAGGAAAAACCGATGAGAAAGAAGAGTAGATTTTCCATAAAGGCACAGAGAGCTGCAGACGGTGGGATTGCAGTACGGCGTGGATGATTGAATGGACTTTCGAGGGCAGCCCAAAATCCGGACAGGAGAGTAGGCGTTGTCGGGAACCGAACCCGTTATCAATCTGGAATGTATAACTATGTACATGCAAAGTGGACAGAAGTCAATTTGAGTGGTACCGCGTTGATGAATATCAGCGTCTCAGGCAGAAAAGCTTGAGGCGTTTTTTTATTTATCAGAAAATTGTAACTGTTTCACGGCAGAAGAAGGAGGACTTTTATGAAGAAAAAAGTATTAGCAGGTATTATGACAACAGCGATGATTATGGCAATGATGACAGGATGCGGCAGTTCAGACACTGCAAAAGATACACAGGCATCAACCGGAAGTGAAACATCCGCAGACAGCAGTGCGGCAGATACGGCAGAAGATAATTATATCATCGGTATTTCTCAGTTTGCAGAGCACGGGTCTCTTGACAACTGCCGTGAAGGATTTCTGGAAGGTTTAAAAAGTGCCGGAATCGAAGAAGGTGTCAATCTGACAGTAGAATACCAAAACTCACAGGCAGATACCGGAACAGCAAGTACGATCGCTGATAATTTTGTATCCAAAAATGTGGATCTGATCTGTGCAATTGCAACACCGAGTGCCATGAGTGCCTATAACAGCTGTCTGGACAGTGAGATCCCGGTAGTATATACCGCAGTTTCTGATCCGGTCGGTGCAGGACTTGCAGATGAAGAGGGCAATTCCGTAGGAAATATCACCGGAACCTCTGACAAACTTCCGGTTGAAGAACAGCTGAAAATGATCCGTGATCTGATGCCGGATGCAAAGAAGATCGGTATTCTTTACACAACAAGCGAAGCAAACTCCGTAAGCACGATCAAAGAATACAAAGAGCTGGCAGAGAATTATGATTTTGAGATTGTTGACAGCGGTATCAATACCGTAGCAGATGTTGAGATGGCTGCAAAGGATCTGGCATCCAAGGTAGACTGCATCAGCAACCTGACAGACAACACCGTTGTATCTGCACTGCAGACCGTGATCGCAGCCGCAGATGAGAAGAATATCCCGGTATTTGGTTCTGAAATCGAACAGGTTAAGATCGGATGTCTGGCATCTATGGGGATTGATTATATTGCCCTTGGCAAACAGACCGGCGAGATGGCAGCCAAGATTTTAAAAGGTGAGTCAAAGGCAGAAGAAATGCCGTATGAGGTATGCAGCGGTGCAAGCCTTTATGTAAATACCGCAGTTGCTGACAAACTGAACTTTGAGCTGGATCAGGCTACCGTAGATGATGCGGCAGAAGTTTTCGATGAGATCACAGTGGAATAATCGGAGGTTGATATGGCATTGCTGATAAGCGTCCTGGAACAGGGACTGATATATGCGATCATGGCATTTGGCATTTATATTACATACAAAATCCTGGATTTTCCAGATCTGACGGTAGATGGCAGTTTCCCGATGGGAGCAGCGATCGCAGCAGCACTGATCAGCAGAGATGTAAACCCGCTGCTGACCCTGCCAATCTGTTTTCTGCTCGGGGCTGTAGTCGGAACATTGACAGGCCTTATCCATGTAAAATTAAAAGTGCGTGATCTGCTGTCCGGTATCATTATGATGACGGCCCTTTATACGGTAAATCTCCGAATCGCAGGCAGGGCAAACCTGCCGATCTACAATAAAAGTACCATTTTCCAGAATGATCTGGTAGATAAAATCATTCCAAAAAGCCTTTCTTCTTTTAAGGTAGTGATCATTGTTCTGATCATCACCTTGATCAGCAAATACATTCTGGACTGGTATCTGAGAACGAAATCCGGTATGCTGCTGCGTGCAGTCGGGGATAATGATCATATCATTACATCCCTTGGTGTAAACAAAGGAAAGGTAAAGGTGGTGGGTCTTGCGATTTCAAACGGCCTGGTGGCATTAAGTGGCTGTGTGTTTGCACAGCAACAGCGATATTTCGATGTATCCATGGGAACTGGAACGATGGTCATCGGTCTTGCCAGTGTGATCATCGGAACCAGCCTTTTTCGTAAAGTAACGATTCTGCGTGTGACATCAAGCGTGGTAATCGGTTCGGTGATCTATAAAGCATGTGTGGCAATCGCCATTCGTTTTGGTTTTGAGTCCACGGACCTGAAATTTATCACAGCGGCATTGTTCCTGCTGATCCTGGTGCTTGGAATGGAACGAAACAGGAAGGTCAAGGTGAAAGTCGATGCTTGAACTCAGAGAAATTTATAAATACTATAATCCTGGCACAGTCAATGAAATGTGCCTGTTCAACAATTTTAATTTTAAAGTCGATGACGGTGAGTTTGTTGCGGTTGTCGGCAGCAACGGTTCCGGAAAAACTTCCATGCTGAATATTATCTGCGGGAGCATTCCGATTGATGAAGGAGCTGTCCTGATCAACGGCACCAATATCACAAATATGCCGGAATATAAACGCATGGGAAGAATCGGACGCGTTTTTCAGAATCCTTCCATGGGAACCTGCCCGTCCATGACGATCCTTGAAAATATGGCAATGGCAGAGAATAAAGGAAAAGCCTATAACCTTGGAAAGGGTGTCAACAAAAAAAGAGAAGAAGCTTACCGCGAGTTGCTCCGTCCGCTGAATCTCGGACTGGAAGATAAGCTTCATGTAAAAGTCGGAGCCCTGTCCGGAGGACAGAGACAGGCAATGTCACTTCTGATGTCTACGATGACACCGCTGGATTTCCTGATCCTGGATGAGCACACGGCTGCACTGGATCCGAAGACTGCCGAGATCAATATGCATCTGACTGACCAGATCGTGCGTGAAAAGAAGCTCACATCCATCATGGTTACCCACAATCTTCGCTATGCGATTGAATACGGCACGCGTATTGTCATGATGCATCAGGGAAAAGTAATCCTTGACAAAAAGGGCGAAGAGAAGAAAAATATGAATGTAGATGATGTGCTTGATCTGTTCAATGAGATCAGTATCGAGTGCGGCAACTAAGTGACAGGTAGAAACAGCACTTACAAGTTCTTCATCTGAACATAGATCCATACAGAAAACTACCACTTTTTTGAAGTGGCAGTTTTTTGGCGTATATCAGATGTGAGATGATTCCCGTCTATAGAAGTGGGCGTCTTCTCCGACTAAGATAAATTTATGTATGATAAGAAGCAAGGAGACAATATGAGATACCATAATATAACAAAGGACGATATGTTAAACGGAGACGGATTGCGTGTTGTACTCTGGGTTTCCGGCTGCAATCACTGCTGTGAGGAATGTCAGAATCCGATCACCTGGGATCCAAATGGCGGCATTCCGTTTAACCAGGAAGCAAAGGAGGAACTGTTTAAGGAACTGGGCAAAAGCTATGTCTCCGGTATTACCTTAAGCGGCGGAGATCCGCTTCATCCGGCAAACCGTCTGGATATCCGTGCACTGGTGCATGAGATCAGAGAAAAATTTCCAACGAAAACAATCTGGCTGTACACCGGATATCTGTGGGAACAGATCAGCCATTTTGAAGTGATGCAGTATGTGGATGTCTGTGTAGACGGCGAATATGAGAAAGACAAACGCAATGTGCAGCTTCATTGGAAAGGCAGCAGCAATCAGCGGGTAATCGATGTGCCAAAATCACTGGAAACAGGAAAAGTCTGTCTGTACTGCGAATAGTATGGACAGTATCCATGTTCAAAAAAAGAACCTGAGACAATAAGGGATACCTGTACAACCGTGTCCTATGACACAGAAAATGGAGAAAAGCATGAAAAGAATAGCAAAATTTCATAAAGTAAGTTTTGAACAGTTTAAAGAAGGATGGATGGGAGAGTTCCCTCAGACTACAGAAGCAAAACTGCAGAAAATTTACGAAGATATCAAACTGCCAAAACGTGCAACCGCAGGATCTGCAGGCTACGATTTTTATACACCGGAAACCTTTAGCCTGAAATCCGGCGAAACTATCAAAATCCCGACTGGGATCCGCGTTGAGATGGAAGGAGGATGGGTGCTGAAGTTATACCCTCGCAGCGGCCTGGGATTCAAATACCGCCTGCAGCTGGACAACAGTGTCGGAATCATAGACAGCGATTATTTCTATTCCGATAACGAAGGTCATATGTTTGCAAAGATCACAAACGACGCCAAACAAGAGAAGACACTGACCGTAGAAAAAGGTCAGGGATTTATGCAGGGGATTTTTGTAGAGTATGGGATTACCGTGGATGACGATGCAACGGCAGTCAGAAACGGAGGATTCGGGTCTACCACCAAATAAAAATTGACCGAGCTCTTTAGAGCGAGGGATGCTTCTTGTCTGAAGGGCAAGAAGATGGGCGTTAGAAAAACTTAGATATAAAATAAGACACCATGATGATTCGAAAACAATCTCCTGACACGCATCGTTTCCTGTTCGGTTCACTCGTGTGTTAGCCGCCCTTCGCCTAAACTCGCCTCTTCGAGGCTCAGACAGCGG
>OGHK01002106.1_pt1 | contig 14751 bp, 17 predicted proteins | sample 1571411 | NCBI WGS metagenome assembly OGHK01 (sample SAMEA2582043, study PRJEB24529) | metagenome | biome: Human gut stool | place: China | collected 2011 | reverse complement strand
AAGGTTATATTAATTGACATGTAAAAACTATTATACGAGTGGGAATTAAATTGCTATACTTACAACATCGAAATTATTGAATAATCAAATGTAGATACAAGATAAGAAAAATAGATTTATTATAATATCTACGAATGTTGTATACGTATGAGTCCTCGTCCGAGATGTAGGTTTTCATCGTAGATAGGAGGATTACATGAAAAAATGGTTAGCATTAGCAGCGATGGCCGTACTAGGTGCGTCCTTATTGATTAGTGGTTGTGGCTCTTCCACAAATAACGCGAGCTCTAGTGGCTCTAAAGAGGTATTAAAGGTAGCCGCAAATCCTGTACCTCATGCTGAAATTTTAGAACAAGTTAAACCTATTTTGGCTAAGGAAGGTGTAGACTTACAAATCGTTGAATTTACAGACTACATCCAACCAAATATGGCTCTATCTAGCCATGAAGTAGATGCAAACTTCTTTGCAAACGTACCTTACCAAAATAACTACAATAAAGATCATGGTACAAACTTTGTAAGCTTCGCACCAGTTCACATCGAACCATTGGCTATTTACTCTCAAAAAATTAAAGACTTGAAAGACTTGCCAAATGGTGCAAAAGTAGCAATTCCATCTGATCCAACAAACAGTGCTCGTGCACTTCTCTTGTTGCAAAGTGCTGGTCTAGTAACATTGAAAGATCCAACTGGTTTGACTAACACACCATTTGATGTGACTAGCAACCCTAAAAACATCCAAATTACTGAGTTAGAGGCAGCTCAAATTCCTCGCTCTATCCAAGATTTAGATGCAGCAGTAATCAATGCTAACTATGCGTTGCCAGCTGGTCTTAATCCTACAAAAGATGGCTTATTCGTAGAAAAAGCTGACTCTCCATATGCAAATCTTCTTTCTGTTAACCCTGGTGATGAAAATAAACCAGCTATCCAAAAATTAGCTAAAGCATTACAATCTCCAGAAGTTAAGAAGTTCATCGAAGAACACTACAAGGGAGCTATCATCCCAGCGTTCTAATTGATCGTTAATAATATATGTATCTGATACAATACCTTCTCATGACAAACTCTATAGATACGAAAAAGGCGTAACACCATTGGTGTTACGCCTTTTTTATTATATTATGCATCAATTGGTTTTGCATATTTTTTCCGATATGAATGTGGTGTTTCAGTGGTAGCCATTTTGAAAATTTTACAGAAATAACTAGTTCTGTTATAGCCCAATGTTTTACTGATCTGATTAACTGTTAGTTGGGAATATACTAATAGTTTTTTTGCTTCTTGTATGCGTAATAGTGTTATATATTGCACTACTGAAAGTCCCGTATCATCTTTAAAAATCTTAGAGAAGTAGGACTCACTTAAATGAATATGTTCCGAAATCCTTCTGAGCGACACTCGTTTGCTCAGATTTTTTTCTATATATAACATAGCCTTTCGAATTTCTGGACGATTAATAGGTCGTTCAGACTCCACAAAGTCTGGCAATTGTTCATAAGGCATCTCTTCTGCTATGGCATCGTTAAATGGGAAGTAGTGTTCAACCAAAATCCGTAAAACCTTTGTAGCACTGTAAATTTGTTCGGCTGTCAAAACTGGTAAGGTCCGATATAATGCACGAAGTTTGGTGTCATCATGCCAATCGGTTTGGGTAGGAAGAATAGGTTTGATTGTCGTATCTTCTGTTTTTGTTTGACCTGCCATAATAAATCCTAAAATGGCTCCATCTTTCATAACCGGAACAGAGAAATCGATGAGGCCCATGTGACAGCGATACGGGCAGGATGATAGTTCTTTTGTAGCATCTAGGCCACCATATAAGTCGCATTGATTGCAGCGCTTGGCATAGATTGGATTGCGCCTTACAACCTTGCAAAAAGGGGAAAAGTTATATTCTTGAGATAACACTTTTCCACGATTATTAACAAAAATAGCCGCAATCTTTGTTATGTTTGTGAAATCGCGCATGATTTCATTAATAAGCTTAGTATCTTCATTCGTACAAATCATGGTAAAACCTCCAATCACAAATGTGTTAAGAGGGCTAGTAAGCACACCGCTAAAATAGCTCTACTTGCTCTCTATCTAAAGGGTAGGCTCTAAACCTGAGAAAAGAGAAAAGTGACATACCACCTAAAATTCATATACCTATAAAATTACGTTATTTCTTGCTTTTACATGTATAAGTATAACAGGATTGTCGTATTTTTGTAATAGAAAAATCGCATTTTACGAATATACATAAAAAAGTTGCATTTAATAATTTTTATAATAAAGGTAGATAAAAGCCTTATAGTACATGTATTTAGAAAGGATTGAGTCCGATGGGTTGTGACTGAATAGCAAGGCATGCTCTATAGTAATATATGGTGTACAGAATTTAAGGTTGCATACATATGAATGATTAAAGAAATGATAAAAAATATAAAATGGTATACCGCAACATAGTTTTCTGTACATAGATACTTTCATTATACGTATGGAGGGTATTATGGCGACAACATGTGGATTAACTGAATTTGTAGGGACTAGTAAAACTGGTGATACTATTGGTCTCGTAATTGCTAACGTAGATCAACAAGTATTAGATGCGATGAAACTAAAGAAAAAATATCGTTCCATCGGTATTTTAGGCGCTCGTACTGGTGCAGGTCCTCATATTATGGCAGCTGACGAAGCAGTAAAAGCGACAAATACTGAAATTGTTAGCATTGAATTACCTCGTGATACTAAAGGTGGCGCAGGCCATGGGTCGTTAATCATTTTTGGTGGTGATGATGTATCCGATGTAAAACGAGCTATTGAAGTGGCATTGGCTGAAGTGGAACGCACCTTTGGCGATGTATACGCAAACGATGCGGGACATCTTGAATTGCAATATACAGCACGCGCTAGCCATGCAGTAAATGCTGCATTTGGCGCTCCTGAAGGTAAAGCTTTTGGTCTTATCGTAGGTGCTCCAGCAGCTATTGGCGTAGTTATGGCCGATGTAGCTGTCAAATCTGCAAACGTTGATGTAATCGGTTATGCATCTCCTTCTGCAGGTACAAGTAATTCTAACGAAGTAATTTTACAGATTTCTGGCGATTCTGGGGCTGTACGACAAGCGGTTATTTCTGCTCGTGAAGTAGGTAAACAATTGCTCGGTACTATGGGTGACGAACCAGTGAACGGAGCCCCTTCCTATATCTAATCTGAAAGGATGGTATGCCCTATGAAATCAAAACGTTTCGAAGTCTTAAGTCAACGTCCTGTCAATCAGGATGGTTATGTAAAGGAATGGGTAGAGGAAGGTTTTATAGCCATGGAATCTCCTCAAGATCCAAAGCCTAGCCTCAAAATCGAAGGCGGTCGCATCGTTGAACTCGATGGTAAACGCCGCGAAGATTTTGATCTTATCGATACATTTATTGCAAATTACGGTATCGTTCTCGATGGTGCTCAAGAAGCAATGGCAAAGGATTCAAAAGAGATTGCTAATATGATGCTTACACCATCAGTACCTCGTGAAGAAATCGTTAAGATTTGTAAATCTATTACTCCAGCGAAAATGCTTGAAGTTGTTTCTACTATGAATGTTGTTGAAATGATGCAATGTATGCAAAAAATGCGTGCTCGTCGTACAATGGCTAACCAAGCCCATGTAACGAACGTAAACGACAATCCAGTGCAAATCGCAGCGGATGCTGCGGAAGGTGCACTTCGTGGGTTTGCAGAAGAAGAAACAACAGTAGCCGTTGCTCGTTACGCACCACTTAATGCGATTAGCTTACTCGTAGGCTCTCAATGTGGTCGCCCAGGTGTATTGACACAATGCTCCTTAGAAGAAGCGACAGAATTGGAGCTTGGCATGCGTGGCTTCACAGCTTATGCAGAAACAATTTCCGTATATGGTACAGAAGACGTATTTACCGATGGTGATGATACACCTTGGTCTAAAGGTTTCTTAGCATCTGCTTATGCATCTCGTGGTCTTAAAATGCGCTTCACCTCTGGTACAGGTTCTGAAGTACAAATGGGTCAAGCAGAAGGTAAATCTATGTTGTACCTTGAAATTCGTTGCCTATACATCACAAAAGGCGCTGGCGTACAAGGTATCCAAAATGGTTCTGTAAGTTGTATCGGTATTCCAGCAGCTGTACCTTCTGGTATCCGCGCTGTATTAGCAGAAAACCTTGTAGCAGCTATGCTCGACCTAGAATGTGCATCTAGTAATGACCAAACATTCAGTCACTCTGACTTACGTAGAACAGCACGTACATTGATGCAATTTGCACCTGGTACTGACTTTATCTGTTCTGGTTATAGCTCTACACCAAACTATGACAACATGTTTGCTGGGTCCAACTGGGATGCAGAGGACTATGATGACTGGACAGTTATCCAACGTGACCTCAAGGTAAATGGCGGTCTTATCCCTGCTCGCGAAGAAGAAGTAGTAGCAGTTCGTAATAAAGCGGCTCGTGCACTACAAGCTTTGTTCAAAGCATTAGGTTTGCCTCCGATTACAGATCAAGAGGTAGAGGCTGCTACTTATGCGAACGGCTCTAAAGACATGCCTCCTCGCGACAAGGTTGCAGATATTAAAGCGGCTCAAGACTTGTTGAACCGCGGTGTTACAGGCGTTGACTTCGTAAAAGGCTTAGCTAAAGAAGGTCATCCTGATGTAGCACAAAGTATTTTGAATCTATTAAAACAAAAAATCTCCGGCGATTACTTACAAACATCGGCCATCTTTGATCGTGATTTCAACGTTATCTCCGCGATTAACAATAGAAATGACTATCAAGGTGTTGGCACAGGTTATCGTGTGGAAGGTGAAGATTGGGAACGCATTAAAGATATTCCAAACGCCATTGATCCACGGGATATATAAGGAGGTGTCATGATGGCTGAAATTAACAGAGATGTATTACGTTCTATTATCCTAGACGTTTTACAAGAAATGGGTGGTGTTCATGAAGCACCACAATTCAAGGCTAGTGCTGGTGAAAGCACAACACCAAGTGCAGCTCCTCGACATGAAGATCCAACTGGTGACGATAACTGGCTCCAAACTGGTGGTCCTGCACAACCTGGTACAAGCGCAGATGAAGTGGTTATTGCTGTTGGCCCTGCCTTTGGCCGTAGTCAACGACAAACTATCGTTGGTGTACCGCATCAAGAGGTAATTCGCCAATTAGTAGCTGGTATCGAAGAAGAAGGGCTAAAAGCTCGTGTAATTCGCGTATACCGTTCCTCTGACGTAGCGGCCGTAGCCGTTGAAGGTGATTCTATTTCTGGATCTGGTGTATGCATCGGTATTCAATCTAAAGGTACTACTTTGATTCACCAACGCGATTTACAACCACTTTCAAATTTGGAATTATTCCCTCAAGCACCTCTATTAACAGCTGAAACATACCGTGCTATCGGTAAAAATGCTGCTAAATATGCTAAGGGCGAATCCCCAACACCAGTACCAACATTGAACGATCAAATGGCTCGTCCAAAATACCAAGCATTATCTGCATTGCTTCATATCAAGGAAACTAAGCATGTAGTAAAAGGTAAGCCAGCTGATGAAGTTCGTGTCACTGTATAAGGAGGTTTACTATGGCTAACGAATTAGAAGCCTTAATCCGGCAGATTGTATCTGAAATAGAAGGGGCAAAGGGAAATACCACACAATACTCTGCGCCTCATACATCATCTACACCTAATACAACAGTTGTAGATAGGGTGGCTACCATCGAGGATTATCCGATTGCTAAAAAACATCCAGAATGGATTGATCTTGGTCAAGGTCGAGACTTAAGCCATATTACGATGGATAACGTAATGGCTGGACATATCACAATGGACGATTTAAAAATTTCTCCATCTATTTTGAAAGCCCAAGGTCAAATTGCTAAGGCTGGGGGCCGTGATCAAATTGAACTCAATTTCTCCCGCGCCGCAGAAATGACGAAAGTTAGCGATAAACGCTTACTTGAAATGTATAATGCACTTCGTCCATATCGTTCTTCCAAACAAGAATTGTTAGATATTGCTAGCGAACTTGATGGTTTAGGGGCTCCAATTTGTGCAAACTTTGTACGAGAAGCTGCAGAAAATTACGAACGTCGTAAAAAACTTAAAGGTGATAATTAACCTATAGGAGATGTCATTATGAAACGAATTGTTGGCATCGATATCGGAAACTCTACAACAGAAGCGGCCTTGGCCGAAATTCATAGCAATGGCGAGATAAAGTTCTTATCTTCTGCAATAGCTAGTACCACAGGTATTAAAGGAACACGCGAAAATATCGTAGGTCTCATGGATGCCCTCAAGTCGCTAATCAGGTCTGCTAATCTTACACTACGAGACATTGACTTAGTTCGCATTAATGAGGCTACACCAGTTATCGGTGATGTGGCCATGGAAACGATTACGGAAACTATAATTACAGAATCTACCATGATTGGTCACAATCCTAAAACACCAGGTGGTTTAGGCCTTGGCGTAGGCTATACGGTTCCCATTGAGCAACTGATTGATAAGCCACAAGGTCAGCCATACATCGTGGTAGCTCCAAAGATTATCGATTTTGAATTGGTAGCACAGCTTATTAATGCGTATTGTAAACGAGGTTATGATATTCGAGCTGCTATTCTTCAAGCCGATGATGGCGTACTCGTTAACAATCGATTGGATCATAAAATTCCTATCGTAGACGAGGTTGCGTATATCGATAAAATCCCAATGGGAATGCTTTCTGCTGTAGAGGTTGTAGAACCGGGGCAAGTAGTATCACAATTATCGAATCCTTATGGAATTGCCACTGTATTTGAGCTTTCACCAGAGGAAACAAAGAATATTGTACCTATCGCTAGAGCTCTTATCGGAAATCGCTCAGCTGTAGTCATCAAAACACCGGCAGGGGACGTTAAGGAGCGGGTAATACCGGCAGGATCCATCATTGTTATGGGGAATGACCGAACTGTATCCGTTGATGTATCTGCTGGGGCAGAGAGAATTATGGAAACCCTCGAATCTGTTCATCCTATCGATGATATCAGTGGTGAAGCAGGTACGAACGTAGGTGGCATGCTTGAAAAGGTTCGCCTTACAATGGCTCAATTGACGAATAAATCACCGCGAGATGTATTCATCCAAGACTTGCTAGCCGTAGATGTAGCTGTTCCTATCAATGTAAAGGGTGGCCTTGCAGGTGAGTTCTCTATGGAACAAGCCGTAGGCATTGCCTCCATGGTTAAGTCAGATCATCTACAAATGGAAATCATTGCAAAGCAGGTAGAAAAAGAGCTAGGCGTACCAGTTGAAATCGGTGGTGAAGAGGCTGAATCAGCTATCTTAGGTGCTTTGACTACACCGGGGACAGCAAAACCAATGGCTATACTCGATTTAGGTGCGGGTTCTACTGATGCATCTATCATCAACCAAGAAGGCAATATTAAGGCGATTCATCTCGCTGGAGCAGGAAATATGGTAACAATGCTTATCAACTCCGAACTTGGTTTAGAGGATATGCATATTGCTGAGGCCATTAAGAGAGATCCATTAGCTCAGGTACTTAGCGTATATCACATTCGACATGAAGATGGAACAGTGCAGTTCTTTAATGAACCGCTGTCGGCTACATTGTTTGGTCGCGTTGTTATCGTAACGCCAGATGGGCTCGTTCCTGTAGAGCGAGATATCCCTCTAGAAACGATTAAGCGTGTTCGTCAAACCGCAAAGAAACGGGTATTTGTCACAAATTCACTCCGTGCCTTGGCATCTGTTAGTCCTACTCATAATGTGCGAGATATACCATTCGTAGTTATCGTAGGTGGTTCTGCATTAGACTTTGAAATTCCTCAACTCGTAACCGATGCACTTTCACAATATGCATTAGTAGCGGGGCGAGGCAACATTCGAGGCGTTGAAGGGGCACGAAATGCAGTAGCAACAGGATTGGTATTATCCTATGTACAGAAGGGAGGCCTATGATGGATCAAAGTATCGTCAGTAAGCCAACCATATTGCTGTATGCTACAGAACATATCAGTGAGGATATACTAAAACCCGTACTATATGGAATTGAAGAGGAAGGTCTTCCTGTTGTCATTGAGTCCCATAGTGGTACGCATATGACATTGGCCGACCTAGCATCTCGTAATTCGGCTTTATCTGTTGGGATAGGCGTTGATGATGAGGCGATTGTGTTGACCTATAAAAACATACCAATGCATCAATTTATTTATCGACTTACGAGCTATGCTCAATATCCAGATAGCTTACGCACCTTGGGTGTCAATGCAGCCCGCCTTGTAAAAGGTAATCCTTTCGTTTCTGATGAACGACTGGAAGTAGCTTTTTAAATCTAACTAACTTTAGAGGTGGTGCATATGGCTATTTATACGAAAACCGGTGATGCAGGTACAACGGCCTTATTTGATGGCACTAGAGTACCTAAAAATTCACTTCGTGTGGACACATATGGAACCTTTGATGAATTAAATGCACAGGTTAGTGTATGTGAGAAATTAGTCGTCTCGCCAGACAATAAACATGTGCTTCACACATTACAACATCTGCTATTCCGCTTATGTGCGGAGATAGCTACGCCTCATGTGGAAAATCTAAGTGAAAGTAGCAATCTAATTTCACAACAAGATATAAGCGAATTGGAATACATGATCGATGAATATACTAAGCGATTGCCACAGCAACATAGCTTTATATTAAGCGGAAATTATCTATCTGCTGCAGAGCTACACGTGGCGCGTACCATTTGTCGTCGTGGTGAACGATTGCTTATAAGCTTAGGTTCTGTAGAGCCTATTCGCGATGAGGTTCGTAAATTTATTAATCGACTATCTGATGCTCTATATATCATGGCTCGCATGGAAGACTATATACAATTTGTAGAAACAATTGTAGAACGCGTTTCAGAACGTGTAGCAACTAGTCGTGAGGAAATACTGACAGAAAGTAATCAATGCGTAAGTAATATAGAGCATACTTCTGAAAGTGGAGTTATTGATATGTCAACTGGAACAGAGTTAGAGCGTATTATGACGAAGCTTTCACAAGCGGCATTGGACTACGCTCAGTCCATAGGCGTACCTATCGTTGTATCTATAGTAGATGCAAACGGTGTATTAATGTATTTCCAACGTATGTCAGATGCATTGCTCATCAGTAACGACATCGCACAGGCAAAGGCGTACACCGCAGTGGCGCTCAAATCAGCAACTCATGAAATACATCCAAGCGCACAGCCTGATGGCGATCTATTCAACATAGAATCCATGGTAAACCGTAAAATTTGCACCTTTGGTGGCGGATATCCAATCATGATTAATGGAAAGATGATTGGTGGACTCGGCATTAGCGGTGGTACCGTGGCACAGGATATGGACGTTGCATCTCATGCATTACAATCTCTGTTAACTCAATGAGGTGAAAACAATGGACGTAACGCAAATGTATATTAGTGAGTTTGTTGGTACTGCCGTTTTAATTGCATTTGGTAATACTACCAATGCATCTATCTTGTTAAAGAAAACCATTGTTAGTATTTTTGGTACTAACTGGCTACACATTATCTTCGGATGGGCATTTGCCGTATCCTTTGGTGTATATGTAGGGATTACACTTGGTGGCCCGGGGCATTTGAACCCTGCCGTTACCTTTGCTCTTGCTGTAGCAGGTATATTCCCTTGGGATCAAGTCATTCCCATGTCCATAGCTCAAATTGCAGGTGGTTTTACAGGTGCTGCCATTGCTGCATTGTTCTATTATCCACACTTTAAAGTAACCGGTCCTGACGAAGGAAACTGTGTAGGGATTTTTGCAACAGGTCCAGCAATCGATAATAAACCTTTCAATTTGATATCTGAAATCATAGCAACATTTATGTTTATGCTAGCGATTCTCTGCTTAGGAAAAATGGCCGATGGTTTAGCACCTATGGTCATCGGTATTTTGGTAGCATCCATTGGTATGTCCTTTGGTGCAACTACTGGATATGCATTAAATCCAGCCCGTGACTTTGGTCCGCGGTTAGCATATTTCTTATTACCGATTCCTAATAAAGGAACTGCGAACTGGCAATATGCATGGGTACCATTTATTGGCCCATTGATTGGGGCAAGCTTAGCCGTGTTGTTCTTCCAATTAGTGGCACCTTAACTATAGCTAGAGTATATAAAACAACGACAAACTATAACATGTCAGTATAGTTTAAAGAATACATATTACATTAGGAGGAGATTATATGGCCTTTCAAGAGGTAATTGATGCAAAACAGCGCATCATACAAGAGTTTGTACCTGGAAAGCAGGTTACGATAGCCCATGTTATTGCCAATCCTAAGCCAGATCTATTTAGAAAAATGGGGCTTGAGGAAAAAGGGCGCAATGCCATTGGAATTCTTACCATAACACCTGGCGAAGGGACCATTATTGCAGCCGATATTGCAAGTAAATCTGGTGATATCGAAATCGGTTTCATCGATAGATTTTCGGGGGCACTTCTCATAACTGGTGATGTATCTGCTGTTGAATCTGCTTTGCGCAGCGTAATTGAAGGTCTGCAACGCATATTAGGATTCTTCCCAACGGATTTAACAAGATCCTAATGAAAGGGTAATTATGAGCACCGAAAAGAAAGAAAAACGCATCCTTCTAGTAGGTCGTAGCGGTTGTGGTAAAACTACATTAGCCGATACGATTACCCATGGCTCGGCTACGTATCATAAGACACAAGCCATAACGAGAGTGGGAAACTTCATCGATACCCCTGGAGAATATATGGAAAATCCTAATTACTATCGAGGCATTATCTTGCACGCCTATGATGCGGATTTAGTGATTTTCATGATTCCTGCAGGTGATGAAACAACCATATTCCCACCAAACTTTGGAAACTCCTTAAATCGTGAGGTTATAGGGGTTGTATCAAAAGTTGATACGGGAAAAGATGTGAAGGCTCCTAGCCGCAATCTCAAGCTAGCAGGAGCTACTAAGATTTTTGAAATATCCGTTCACGATCAAAAATCGTTGAAACGTTTATGTGACTACATATACAGTTAGTTGAAAGAAGGTTTTTCCATGGACAGAGGTTTTGAAGAACAACTCAACCAATTTATATTAAATAAGGCAATCATTCCAAAAAGCTTAGGTCTATGGGAACGATATTTCAAAAAAATGTGTCTTGCTTGGCAAGAAATTCGGCCTGAGATTCATGCACAACATATTATCTTTTCTGCAGATAATGGAATCTCCGTAGACGGGCTAATTGGTTATAACTATGAAATTACTCGTAAACAATCTCAGAATATGATTGATGGTAAAAGCGCAGTTGCTAATTACTGTATCTTTAACCATATTCCTTACGAAGTAATAGACGTTGGTATTGCGTGCCCTAAAGGCATCGGGATAGACCGAAAAGTTAGTCAAGGTACGAAAAATATTTTACATGGTGCTGCTATGAGCAGCGAAGAATTTGATTTAGCATACCAAGCTGGTTACAACCGCGTTGTATACCATGCGGAATCGGGCATTAATCTATTTTCCTTTGGTGAAATGGGCGTTGGTAATACTACCACATCAGCAGCCGTGTTAAGCGGGCTCACAAAATTAGACCCACGGATAACTGTAGGACCTGGCTCTGGTCCCGATGACGAAGCGTATATGAATCAAAAACGGGAGTTTGTACGTACTGCATTATCTCATCATAAGGGACACTTAAATAGTCCTAAAGAGGTAATTAGCCGTGTAGGTGGCTTTGATATAGCCGCGATTACAGGTGCTATGGTAGCTTGTACAGACTTACATATCCCATTTGTAATCGATGGATATATTACAGCAGTTGCCATGGCTTGTGCTACTCAAATGAATGGAGACGCTCCATTATACGGTATTCCATCTCATTATTCTCGCGAGGTAGGGATGGCCGCAGCATTGGCTTATGCAAATATTCGTCTTGATGAAGTTCCAATCCATGGACAAATGGCGTTAGGTGAAGGTACTGGTGCTGTACTCATGGTACAACTACTTAAAACAGCGCACTTTGCCTTTATGAATATAGGTACCATGGTGGAACTATTAGAAAAATAAATTTGTAATCTTTATTCTATGTTTTGTAAAAGGAGAGAAAACAGATGACACAAGAAGCATTAGGTATGGTGGAAACTAAGGGCCTAGTAGGCGCTATTGAAGCAGCTGATGCAATGCTTAAAGCAGCTAATGTGGAACTCGTAGGCAATGAAAAAATTGGCTCTGGTCTCGTTACTGTTATGGTTCGTGGTGATGTAGGTGCTGTAAAAGCTGCTGTAGACGCAGGTGCAGCTGCTGCAGAACGGGTAGGCATTGTTATCTCTACTCATGTAATTCCAAGACCACATAAAGATGTAGAAGGTATTTTACCAACAAAGGGTGAATAATTATGGCCGATACTAAAAGTATGGTAGATGAGATTTTAAAGCGCGTATTGATGCGTATCGATAGTGCTGATTTAAGCAAAACTTCAGGCGCGACTAGTAATGCATCATGTGCTTCGGCACCTGTAAGTTCACCTGCTGTAAGTCAACTACAAACTTCTATGATTACTGAACACGTAGGTAGCACTACAACAGGCGATACAATTGGTCTCGTAATTGCCAATGTTGATAGTCAAGTATTGGAAGCTATGAAGCTCACTAAGTCATATCGATCCATCGGTATCTTAGGTTCACGTACAGGTGCAGGGCCGCAAATCATGGCCGCTGATGAAGCTGTAAAAGCAACGAATACAGAGATTGTTAGCATTGAACTGGCCCGTGATATGAAAGGTGGCGCTGGTTCTGGTTCCCTCATCATATTTGGTGGCGATGACGTATCCGATGTAAGACGTTCTGTGGAAGTAGCATTACGTGAATTAGAACGGACCTTTGGCGAAGTATATATGAATGAAGCAGGCCATGTGGAAGTTCAATATACTGCTCGTGCAGGGGAAGCCTTAGTCACTGCTTTTGGGACACCAGAAGGTAAAGCCTTTGGGTTATTAGTAGGTGCCCCAGCAGCAATAGGTGTAGTTATGGCAGATACAGCAGTTAAATCAGCTAACGTAGATGTGGTAAGTTATCGATCTCCATCGAGTTCTGCTATGAGTAATGAAGTTGTTTTACAAATTAGTGGTGATTCTGGCGCTGTTAAACAAGCTGTAAAAGCAGCACGTGATGTGGGATTAGCTTTACTGGAAACTATGGGAGAAAGACCTAAAAACAAAGGTAATGCTTACATCATCTAATGAATGATATTTTGACTCAAGAACCAGAGTTAAAAGATTTGATTCGTCAAATGTTAGTAGATATGCAACGTAGCTAACATTATAGGAATGTATGAATCCTAGGTGCGAATCATCAAAGAAATAGACGTCGGGAGGTGGCATGGTGAAAGATTCACTAGGGTTACTAGAAGTAGCTGGTTTGCTGGGGGCTATCACCGCATCAGATGCAATGGTTAAAGCTGCAAATGTACGGCTCATAGGAATAGAAAAGGCGAGAGGACTTGGCTGGATGACCGTAAAGGTTGCTGGTGATGTGGCAGCTGTTGAAGCAGCTGTTCAAACAGGTGTAGCGATTACAAAAGGTATGAACTTGTATGTAGCTCACAAAGTTATTCCTCGACCTGCAGAAGGTTTAGTAGAATCCTTTAATGATGATTTTACAGATAAGCCGGCTAAGGTAGCTGATGAAACAGAGAAACCCCAATTAGATGAGAAGGTTATTGAGGTGTTAGATGAGATAGTATCTACGATCATAGAACCGAAAAGTTCTAAATCAACAGGTACAAAGAAAACAACACCAAAGAAAAACTCTAAAAAGAAATAAAGTAGTAAGAAATAAAGGAGATTATCATGAATAACGCATTAGGCATGGTAGAAACAAAAGGTTTAGTAGGCGCAATTGAAGCGGCTGACGCAATGGTAAAAGCAGCTAACGTTACATTAGAAGGTACTGAAAAAATCGGTTCCGGTCTTGTAACAGTAATGGTTCGAGGTGATGTAGGCGCTGTAAAAGCCGCTGTTGATGCGGGCTGTGCAGCAGCACAAAAAGTAGGTGAAGTAGTATCTACTCATGTAATTCCACGCCCTCATAGCGACGTAGAATTAATCTTACCTAAGAAAGGATAATAGCTTATGGATCGGGAACAGATTCGTGCTATCGTACGAGAAGTGATCGAAGCCATGTTCGAATCGTCCATTCCCGTAGGTGTGAGCAATAGACATGTCCATCTATGTCAGGAGGACTGGGATATATTATTCCCTAACCAGGCTATTACTAAAAAAAGTGACTTAAAACAAACTGGAGAGTTTGCTTCAGAACAAACAGTTACTTTAGTGGGGCCTAAAGGGGTCATTCAAAATGTCCGCGTATTAGGTCCTCTTAGAAAACAGTCACAAGTAGAGGTGTCTTTGACCGATGCTCGTGCATTGGGTATAAAACCTCCTATTGTGCTATCTGGTCATTTAGAATCAGCCGTAGAGATTACTCTATGTACTGAAAATGGAGAAATTACAAAACCTATTTGCATCGTTGCAAAACGACATATTCATATGTCGCCTGATGATGCAAAACGGCTTTCTGTAAACGATGGCGACAGCGTAAATGTTGAAATTCAAACATCAGAGCGCACCACTGTATTTGGTGATGTCATCGTTCGGGCCGTACCCGGATTTGTTCTAGAACTCCATATTGATACAGATGAGGCAAATGCTGCCAATGTACAAGGT
>OGHK01002094.1_pt1 | contig 14795 bp, 11 predicted proteins | sample 1571411 | NCBI WGS metagenome assembly OGHK01 (sample SAMEA2582043, study PRJEB24529) | metagenome | biome: Human gut stool | place: China | collected 2011 | reverse complement strand
GACTGTAAATCTGTTGTCTTCGACTTCGATGGTTCGAATCCATCCTCTCCCACCAAAAACCACTTTATATCAAGTGGTTTTTTTACCCCTAAGGGGTAGGGATAAAATTTAATATGCTGGTGTAGCTCAATTGGTAGAGCAGCTGATTTGTAATCAGCAGGTCGCGGGTTCGAGTCCCATCACCAGCTCCATAAAAGGGATAAACTTTCGGGTTTATCCCTCATAGTTTGGGAGAGTTCCCGAGCGGCCAAAGGGGGCAGACTGTAAATCTGTTGTCTTCGACTTCGATGGTTCGAATCCATCCTCTCCCACCACATCAGAGCAAGCTGTATACAGCTTGCTCTGATTTTTTGTATAATATTGTTTTGAACGTTTTTGAACGGAATATTTGATATTTTTCTTTGATTTGGTTTCGCAAATTTGGTGTATTTTTGAATGCAAAATAAAACAAAATTTTTTGTAACAATTTGTAACAACTTCTTAAATCATTTAAACAATTTTGTAAGTCTGTTGTTGTTGTAATAAATATTCATACGGCGTATAATAGACTTATAAAGAGAACAGGAAATGAATGAAAGGGAGTGTCAAATATGAAGAAGAAAATGTTAGTTGCGGCGCTTATGCTTATAGTTATGATGACTCAAATCAGTGCATTCGCTTCATCATATGCGACATATGCCGTTCATAATGAGAAAGCTGTTCTGAAAGCTGCGGATAATCTCGGGGAATATGCGGTAATACCAAAGGAACTTGAAGGTGTGACGGTAGAGGGAATCGGAGCGGATGCCTTTAAAAACAACAAAGAGTTGAAAGGTATAGAAATTCCCGAAACAGTGTCATATATCGAATGGGGAGCATTTGAAGGCTGCGATAATCTTACTGATATAAATATACCTCAAAATGTGATGAAGATTGAAGATATGACATTTGCTGACTGCACAAGCCTTGAAAACATCAAGTTACCTGAAAAATTACAGGAAATCGGAGTGAAAGCATTTTCAAACACAGATTTAAAGGAAATCGTAATTCCTGACGGCACGAAAGCCATAGATATAAAAGCATTTGAAAATTGCAAAAATCTTAAAACCGTAGTTTTGCCAAAGAGCGTTGAATACATTGCTGTCGGAGCGTTTGACGGCTGCGAAAAAGTCAACGTGAAATGCGCAAAAGGCACATATGCCGAAGAATATCTGAAAGCTAACAAAATTTCATATATTGCACATTAGTATAAAAATTTAATATGGGTTAATAATTAAAGGGTGGTATGGAAATATCACCCTTTTTGCGTGCTGATAAATTATCTGAAATGCAATTTGACTTTTGGATATGTATGTAAAGTTTACAAATAGTTTAAAAACATAAAGTGTTTTTTCTATTGACGAGAGTAAGTTTGAATGGTATAATTAAAATATATTGTATTTTTTTGAAACATAGATGAATATTTTTGGAGGTTACAGAGTGAAAGTTAAATTTAATGTAAAAAGATATTTTCAAGTGCTTGGAATATCACTCGCAGTGATTATTGCCGTGGCAGCTGTCTGTATGGGAATTGACTTTTCGGGCTCAAACAATGAGGAAGCAGTGGACAACACTTCGACTGTTGAGGCGGCAGACGGAAAGATAAACGTTTTACTTATGGGTGTTGACGTTGACGGCTTGAGAACAGACGCAATAATGCTTGCAAGTTTTGATACCGAAACAAAAGAAGTGAATATGCTCTCAATTCCTCGTGATACAAAAATGTATATAGGAAACCGTTATCAAAAAATTAACGCCGCACACGCATTTGTGGATGAAAGCGGAGAAATCGGCGGTGCGACAGCAACTTGTGAGGCGGTAACGAGAATAACGGGTATTCCGATAAATTACTATGTTGATTTCAGCTTTGACGCTGTTGCTCACGTTATAGACGAACTTGGTCCTATTGAATTTACAATTCCGGACCTTTACGGCGACGGTGTAGGTATGGTATATGACGACCCTGTACAGAGTCTGCATATAAATCTTCCGCCGGGAGATTATCAGCTGAACGGTCAGCAGGCTGTATGGCTTATGCGTTACAGACACGGTAATGTCAATCCGTCAACCGGTGTATTTAAAGGTTATGTAAACGGTGACAGTGACAGAGTTGAAATGCAGCAGAAATTCCTGAAAGCTGTTGTAGACCAAAAGGTTAATGCATCTTTGATTTTGAAAATTCCTTCAATATTCAAGGATATAAGCTCTGAAATTAAGACAAACTTTACAGTAAGTGAAGTTATTAAGTATTCAAAATATTTGGCTGATTTCTCAAGCGTGAATATTCATTCGTATTCATTGCCTGGTGAATATAGTTCAGATTCAGCGAACGGCGACGTTTGGATACCTAATATGGACGAAATCAGAACGATGGTACAAGATGTGTTCGGTTATCCTGCAGATAATATCACAACGGACAATCCTAAAAATGCTACAAGAGAGAGCGGTAGTTCTTCATCAAGCGGTATATCTTCAAGCTCGTCAAACACTTCAAATTCATCAAATTCATCAAACTCAAAAAGCAGAAGTTCAAATTCATCATACAGTTCATCGGGAACTTCGGGTTCATCAAGCTCAAGTACTTCAAACAGTTCATCAAGCTCATCATCCGGTTCATCAAACTCATCATCCGGTTCGTCATCAAATCATGAAACGACCGAAGAAAGTACGGGAACATCAAGTTCTTCTCACGAGAGTACAGGCGAAAGATATGAATCAAGCGAAGAATCAAGCGGTGAATCTTCGAGTTCTGAATACAGTAGCAGTGAAAGCAATGACGGCAGCGATGAATAATAAAGATAAAATCACAAAAAAGTCTTGAAATTGTTGGATTTATGTGATATAATATCTTTTAAAGCGGAATATACTATATTCAGAAAGAGTGGGTTTACCCACTCTTTCATATTTATATGAAAAGATTTTTTGAAAAGTTACGGAGGTACAAATGGCTAACGGAACAGAAATCCGAGCGCTTGAACTCGGAGAACAAATTGCACAGAAACAAAATGTATATATTGTTGATGTGACATACAAAAAAGCCGACGACACTTATTCGCTATGCTATTATATTGACAAAGAGGGCGGAATTGGTATAGACGAATGTGAATTGTTTTCAAAGGCAGTAGAGGAACTTCTTGACGCGGAAGATTTTATTGAAGAAAATTATACGCTTGAAGTTTCGTCACCGGGGGCAGACAGAAAACTTACAAAGGAACGTGAATTTCTTTATTATATCGGCAGAGAGGTTGACGTAAAGCTTTACAAAGCAGAAAACGGTGTAAAGGAATTTACAGGCGTTTTAAAGGATTACAAGGATAAAACAGCATTTGTTGAACTTGATGGGGAAGTGAAAGAAATACCTGTTAAGCAAGCAGTTTATATAAGATTATCATTTAAGTTTTAGAGAGGAAGATTTATAAAAATGGAAAAGGGATTATTTGAGGTTCTTACGGAAATCTGTAACGAAAAGGGCATAAGTCAAGAGGTGCTTATAGACGCTCTTGAAGCGGCTCTTGTTGCGGCATATAAGAAAAACTTTTATTCTGCACAAAACGTTGAGGTTTCAATAGACAGAGAAAGCGGAACTGTAAAGGTATTTGCAAAGAAAGAAGTTGTTGACCTTGTATATGACGAATTTGAAGAAATTTCACTTGAGGACGCAAGAGCAATCAACGGTAATTATCAAATCGGTGATATGGTAAATATAGAAGTAACACCGAAAGATTTTGGCAGAATCAGTGCAATGACTGCAAAACAAGTTGTTACGCAGAGAATAAGAGAGGCTGAAAGAGGAATAATTTACAGTGAATACACCGAAAAGACAAATGACATAGTTTCGGGAACAATCGAGAGAATAGAAAAAGGAAACGTATTTATTGACATCGGCAAAATCGAAGCAATGCTGCCTGAAAAAGAACAGCCAATCGGCGAAACATATGAAGTAGGTCAAGTGCTTAAATGCTATGTGAGCGAAGTGAAAAGCGGAACAAAGGGTACACAGATTATAGTTTCAAGAACTCATCCGGGACTTGTTAAAAAGTTGTTTGAGGCAGAAGTACCTGAAATTGCCGAGGGTATTGTTGAGATAAAGAACATTGCGCGTGAGGGCGGCTCAAGAACAAAGATTGCCGTTTATTCAAACGATCCTAACGTTGACGCACAAGGTGCTTGTATCGGACCGAAGGGTATAAGAGTTCAGAATATCGGCGAAGAATTGAAGAATGAAAAGATTGATATAGTTAAGTGGAGCGAAGACCCTGCAGAATTTATTGCGGCAAGTTTAAGTCCTGCCAAGGTTATTTCAGCTGAAATCAACGAAGAAGAAAAGAGTGCACACGTTGTTGTACCTGAATATCAGCTTTCGCTTGCAATAGGCAGAGCAGGTCAGAATGTACGTCTTGCGGCAAGACTTACAGGCTGGAAAATAGACATCAGTGCGGAGGACTAATATATATGAAGCACATACCACAAAGGATGTGCGTTGCGTGCAGAAAAATGTATCCGCAAAATGAACTTATAAGATTGGTTCGTGACAACAAAACAGGTGAGATTAAATTCGACTGTGATAAAAAATTGTTCGGACGTGGTGCTTATATTTGCAAGAATATAGACTGTATTCGAAATGCGGAGAAAAAAAGAGGGATTGAGCGTCATTTTAAATGTGCTGTCCCAAAGGAACTATATAAAGCAGCGGAGGAATTGATTTGAACAACAAATTTTTAGGTATGCTCGGCTTGGCAAAAAGAGCCGGTAAGGTGCAGACAGGTGAAGATATATGTTCAAAAGCCGTTAAAAGCGGTGTTTCAAAGCTTATTATAGTAGCGTGTGACGCATCTGATAATACAAAAAAATCAATAACCGATTCATGCAAATTTTATAAAACGAAATTTGTTGAGGCGGGAAGTAAGGCGGAGCTTGGCAAGTTTACAGGAGCAGACAGCCGTGCGGTAGTTTCCGTGAATGACGACAATTTTGCGAAAGCAATTTTAGATAGATTAAACGACTAATCCCTCTGGGACATGGAGAAAGGGTGATGCAAATATGGCAGATAAGATAAAATTAGGTGAGATTTCAAAAAATCTAAAGATTACAAATAAGGATATAATAGCTAAACTTGCGGAATTCGGAGTAGAACTAAAGAGTTCGGCAAGCGTGGTTGACGAAGAAACTATCGGTTTGATTTTCGATATTTATACGGAGATGAACCAAGTTTCAGATGAAGAAATTCGCGAAATGCGTGAGGCGGCTTTGAAGAAAGCAAGCGAAGACAGCAATGACGAAGAAAAGCCGGCGAAAAAGCCTGCAAAGAAAACAGAAGAAAAGGCTGAAAAACCTGCTAAGAAAGAAGAAAAGAAAGCAGAAGAAAAATCTGTTAAAGAAGTTAAAAAGACTGAAGAAAAAGCAGAGGTAAAAGCCGAAGTTAAGACTGAAACAAAGGCTGAAAAGAAAGAAGAAAAGCAAAAGCAAGAAAAGCATAAGAAAGTTGCAAAGAAACAGTCGGGTCAAAGAATTGACTTGAGCAATATCGACCATACCAATACGGAAGAAGAGTATGTTGTAAAGACAGAGGAAAAGAAACGTTATGTTGATACCCGTCAATCAACTGTTGAACTTGATACAATAGAATCCCGTGAACGTATTGAAGATATGGTTCCTGATAATATCAAGATGGATAAAAAGGGCGGTAAAGCTAAGAATAAAAAGGGCGGTAAAAACCGTCGTGAAAAGGAAAAGAATCAACAGCCTAAAAAGGAAATAAAGGCTAAGGTTATAACAGAGGTTGAAATCCCTGAAACAATTACGGTTGGTGAATTTGCGTCTAAGATGGGTAAGACATCGGCAGAAGTTGTTAAAAAACTTATGATGCTTGGAGTTATGGCATCACAAAACCAAGCTATCGACTTTGAAACAGCACAGCTTATCGGTGACGATTTCGGTATTGAAGTTAAACAGGAAGTTGTTCTTACAAAAGAAGATATGCTTATGATTGAAACCGAGGAAGAAGATAAGCCGGAAGATCTTGTTCCGCGTCCTCCTGTAGTTGTTGTAATGGGTCACGTTGACCACGGTAAGACATCACTTCTTGACGCAATCCGTGACACAAGCGTAACAGATACAGAGGCTGGCGGTATTACACAGCATATCGGTGCTTACAGCGTTAAACTAAACGACAGACTTATAACATTTCTTGATACACCGGGTCACGAAGCATTTACAACAATGCGTGCGAGAGGTGCACAGGTAACTGACGTTGCAATACTTGTTGTTGCGGCTGATGACGGTATTATGCCACAGACAATCGAGGCTATTAACCATGCAAAAGCGGCAGGTGTTACAATCGTTGTTGCAATTAATAAGATTGATAAAGACGGTGCTAACCCTGAAAGAGTTAAGCAAATGCTTGTTGAGTACGATCTTGTACCTGAAGAATGGGGCGGAGATACTGTCTGCGTTGAAATTTCGGCTAAAAAGAGAATTAACATTGACGGACTTTTGGAAATGGTACTTCTTGTTGCAGATATGCAGGAGCTAAAGGCTAACCCTAACAGAGATGCACAAGGTACTGTAATCGAGGCTGAAATCGATAAGGGCAGAGGTCCAGTTGCGACTGTTCTTGTACAGAACGGTACACTTAAAGTCGGTGATTTTGTAATTGCCGGAACAGCTGTCGGCAGAGTTCGTGCGATGGTAAACGATAAGGGCAGACGTGTTAAGACTGCACCACCGTCAACACCGGTTGAAATTCTTGGTTTGTCGGAGGCACCGTCGGGCGGCGACACATTTATGGTCGTTGAAAACGAAAAACTTGCACGTGACGTTGCTGAACAGAGAAAACAGGAACTTCAAGAAAATAAATTTAATCAAGTTGTTAAAGTATCGCTTGATAACTTGTTCAGCCAGATTGACGAGGGTAACATGAAAGAGCTTGACGTTATCATCAAGGCTGACGTACAAGGTAGCGTTGAGGCTGTTAAACAGTCACTTGAAAAATTGTCTAACGATGAAGTCAGAGTAAGAGCAATTCACGGCGGTGTAGGTGCGATTAACGAATCTGACGTAATGCTTGCAAATGCGTCAAATGCTATCATTGTCGGCTTTAACGTAAGACCTGACGCAGGTGCGCTTGCGTCGGCTGAACAGAATGAAGTTGATATAAGACTTTACAGAGTTATTTATCAGGCAATCGAAGAAATTGAGGCTGCTATGAAAGGTATGCTTGACCCTGAATTTAAGGAAGTCGTTATCGGTTATGCGGAAGTGCGTCAGACATTCAAGGTGTCAAACGTGGGTACTATCGCAGGTTGTTATGTAACACAAGGCAAAATTCAGCGTAATGCTGAAATTCGTATCGTTCGTAACGGTATCATAGTTCACGAGGGTACTATAAATTCTCTAAAGAGATTTAAAGATGACGCAAAAGAAGTTGCGGAAAACTTTGAATGTGGTATCGGTGTTGAAAACTTCAACGATATTAAAGAGGGCGATACTATCGAATGTTTTGTTATGGAAGAAATAGAAAGATAGTTATTGGCTGAAATTCAGCCATTCATCAGAGAGGAATAAATATGGCAAGAATTGATAAAATCAATGAAGAAGTTAAGCGTGAACTTGCAAATATAATTCGTGAATTAAAAGATACGCGTATTCCGCTTATGACGAGCGTTGTTACTGTAAATGTGACAAACGATTTGAGATATGCAAAGGCATATATTTCCGTTATGGGCGATGAAGAAACGAAGAAAAAAGCTATGCAGGGCTTAAAGAGTGCCGCCGGCTTTATAAGACGTGAATTGGGTAAACGAATTGATTTAAGATATACGCCGGAATTTGTGTTTGAACTTGATGATTCAATCGAGCATGGTGCAAATATCGAAAGACTTCTTAATAATATAAACAAGAAATAAAGGGGATTAGTTATGCAGGCTGTTATTGATAAGATAATGGAGGCAAAATCCGTAGCAGTACTTACTCATTTGAATGAGGATCCGGATACAATCGGCTCATGCTTTGCATTTGCAAAGGTTATGAGAAAGTTGGGTAAAGAGGCGACCGTATATGTAAACGGCAGAATTGAGTCAAGATTGGCATTTATAGGTGATGATTATGTTTTGTATCAAGAGGGTATGAAACATAATCACGACCTTTGCGCGTGCATTGACTGCGGTGATTTGGGACGTATAGCAGAGAGAAAGTCCCTTTTTGAAGAAATAAATAATTCAATAAATATTGACCATCACTTGACAAATACTAATTTTGCCGATGCAAATTATGTTGACGGTAAAGCGGCTGCGGCAGGTGAAATTTTGTATGCTTTGTTTGAAAAAATGGGCATTGAATTGGATAATGATATTGCCAAGGATTTGTATACGGCAATATGCTCCGATACGGGTTGCTTTAAGTACAGTAACGTTACGTCTAAAACAATGCGTACGGCGGCAAACCTTTTGGAATATGATTTTGACCATGCGGAAGTGGCAAGACTGCTTTTTGACAGTGAGTCGCTTGCGGCGGCGAAATTAAAAGCAGAAATTACCGAAAATATCAAGGAATATGCAGACGGTAAAATTAAAGCGGTAATTACCGATGAAAAAATCGGTGCAAAGTACGGAATGGGTAAGGAAGATATTCCGAATTTGGTTGATATTCCGAGAAGAATTGAGGGTACTGAAATTGCGGTTTGCATAAAACGTACAAACAATGGTTTCAGACTTAATTTGCGCTCAAACGGTAAAGCCGACGTTGCGGAAGTTGCAATGAAGTTCGGCGGCGGCGGTCATATTAAAGCGGCAGGTGCGACTTTGGATTTCGATTCAACCGAAAAAGCCGAAAAAGCTGTTATCGACGCTTGCAAAAAAGCTTTGGATAAAATAATTTAACGGAGATTATAATGAACGGTATAATTATAATAGATAAGCCTTTGGGACGTACTTCGCATGATATGGTTTATGTTATGCGTAAGATGACGGGTATAAAAAAGGTTGGACATACGGGAACGCTTGACCCTGAGGCAACGGGCGTACTGCCTGTTTGTATCGGCTCTGCAACAAAGGTTGCGGATATGCTTACTTTGTCGGACAAGTGTTACAGAGCTGAGCTTGTGCTTGGTATGACGACCGATACGCAGGACGCTGACGGTGAAGTGCTTACGGAGTGTGAAGTGACTTGCAGTGAAGATGAAATCAGACAAGCTATAATGAGCTTTGTCGGTGAAATCGAGCAGATACCGCCTATGTATTCTGCGATAAAGCAAAACGGCAAGAAACTTTACGAACTTGCAAGAAAAGGTATCGAAGTTGAGAGGAAAAGCCGTAAGGTGACGATAAATTCTATTGATATACTTGAAATTAACGGCGAACGTGTGACTATTGACGTTTCGTGTTCAAAAGGTACATATATCAGAACACTTTGCGAGGATATAGGTATGAAACTGCACGTCGGTGCGTATATGAACACATTAAGACGTACAAAAACAGGACCGTTTACGATAGAAGAAAGCCACACTCTAAAGGAAATCGAAACATTGAAAAACAACGGCGAGCTTGAAAAAATCATAATTCCCGTTGACAGAATGTTTGAGGAATATCCTAAAATTAAACTTAACCCAAAGCAAGTTAAAAGCGTTACGAACGGTGTACAGATGACGTACAGCGGTAAAGAGGGACAATCTTACCGCGTGTATGACGAAAAAAATAATTTTTTGTGTATATCAAAGATTACAGACGGCAAATTAAAACTTGAAAAATCTTTCTGGAATTAAGGGGGCGATATAAATGAAGATATTCCGTGATAAAACAGATTACGATGGTACGGTTGTTGCACTCGGAAATTTTGACGGACTTCATATCGCTCATATGACGATTATCAGAAACGGTATTAAATATGCAAAAGAAAACGGCTTAAAAAGCGGTGTGCTGTTGTTTGAAGAAAACACAAATGACGTTGTGGGGCATAAGATTGAGCTTATAACGCCGAATGAGGCAAAGTTGGAGCTTTTGGAACGTGAAAAGCCTGATTTTGTGTATATGGAGAAATTTGATAAGGAGTTTATGAAAAAAACTCCCGAAGAATTTGTACAGTATCTTGTTGAAAATCTTCATATAAAGGCTGTTTGTGTCGGATATGATTACAGTTTCGGCTACAAAGCACAAGGTGACGTCAAACTTTTAAAATGGTTTGGCGAGAAATACGGATTTAAAGTGTTTGTTACGGACGTTATAAAGCTTGACGGAAAAATCGTTTCGAGTACATACATAAGGAGCATTATAAAAGCCGGTGATATGGAAAAAGCGGAACGTTTTTTGGGCAGACGTTATTGCATTGAAGGCAATGTTGTGAAAGGTTTGCAGAACGGCAGAAAAATGGGTATTCCGACTGCGAATGTTGATTATGACGTGAATATGGCACTTCCCGAAGAGGGTGTTTACGCAGGTATAACGTATGTGCGTGGTAAGCGTTTGAAATGCGTTGTCAATGTCGGAAAAAATCTGACATTCGGTGCAAAAAAATTGACAGTGGAAAGTCATATCCTTGATTTTGACGAGGATATTTACGGAGAATATATACGCGTGAGTTTTGCGAAAAAACTTAGGGGTGTTATAAAATTTGACGGTGTAGATAAACTTATTGAACAGATACATCACGATATGGAAGTTACATCAAAAATGGATTTATAAGTGTTTTTGAGAGGAGTTATTTATGTTTACAAGTGTAATTTTAGCGGCAGGAATGGGAACAAGAATGAAGTCGAAAATGCCGAAGGTACTTCATAAAGTATGCGGTAAACCGCTTTCAAAGTGGGTTATTGACGCGTCTGAGGCAGCAGGTGCGGACAAGGTTTGCGCGGTTGTCGGTCATAAGGCTGAAACGGTTAAAGAGGTACTCGGCGATGTGTGCAAATTTGCGTTGCAGGCTGAACAAAAAGGTACAGGTCACGCAGTTATGCAAGCTATCGACGTTATAAAAAATTCAAAGGGCGAGGTTGTTATTCTAAACGGTGACACTCCTCTTATAACTGCCGAAACAATAAACAAGGCTATTGAATATCACAAAAATAACGGCAATCAAGCAACTGTTATAACCGCAATTCTTGACGATGCGACAGGTTACGGAAGAATTGTAAGAGATAATGACGGTTCTGTTTTGAAAATCGTTGAGCAAAAGGACGCAAGTAAAGAAGAAAAGAAAATCAACGAAGTAAATTCGGGAATGTACGTTTTTGACGCACAGTCGCTTGTATATGCACTTGATAAGATTACTCCGAACAACGCACAAGGCGAATATTACCTTACAGATACTCTTGAAATACTTCTAAGTGCCGGTAAGAAAATCGGCGGTTACGCAATTTCGGACAATGACGAAATCAGAGGTATAAACGACAGAGTACAGCTTAATGAAGCCGAGAAGATTATGCAAAAGCGTATTAATGAATACCATATGAGAAACGGTGTTACAATGCGTAATCCTGAAAGCGTTTATATCGAAGACGGCGTTGAAATCGGCAATGATACTGAAATTTGTCAGAACGTCACAATAAAGAGCGGTACAAAAATCGGCTCTGACTGCGTTATCGGTTCGGGAAGTATGCTTGACAGAGCGGTTATACATGACGGCGTTGACGTGTTAAGCTCAGTTATACTTGAATCGGAAGTTGACGAGGGTACACACGTAGGACCTTTTGCGTATATCAGACCTAATTGTCATGTGGGTAAGGAAGTTAAAGTCGGCGATTTTGTCGAACTTAAAAATTCAAATATTGACGACGGTACAAAGATTTCTCACCTTACATACATCGGCGACAGCGATGTCGGTAAAAGGGTAAACTTCGGCTGTGGTACTGTAACGTGTAACTATGACGGTAAGAAGAAATACAGAACAACAATCGGTGACGATTGCTTTGTAGGCTGTAATACAAACTTCGTTTCGCCGATTAATGTCGGTGACGGCGTTTATATTGCCGCAGGTTCGACAATAACAGAAGATATTCCTGAAAATAGCTTGTCTATCGCGCGTGCAAGACAGGTTAATAAAGAGGGTTGGAAGGATAAACGTAAGTAATATGAGTTTTAAAGATATTTGGGCAGATAAATTATCTGCCCTTTTTGGACGTAAAGAGGAGATTATACCAATGTATTTAATAGTGGGACTTGGAAATCCGGGTAAGCAGTACGATATGACACGTCATAATATCGGATTTCACACAATAGACTATATTGCGGATAAGTACGGTGCAAAACTTACCAAATTAAAGTTTAAAGCGGTGTACGGTGAGGCGACAATAAGCGGTGAAAAGGTGTACCTTGTAAAACCGCAGACATATATGAATTTAAGCGGTGATTCAGTCGGTGAAATGGCACAGTTTTATAAAATACCGCCTGAAAATATTATTGTAATCAATGACGATATATCTCTTGATGTAGGCAGAATAAGAGTAAGACCGAAAGGAAGTGCCGGCGGTCACAACGGACTTAAATCTATAATATACCGTCTAAACAGCGATACATTCCCAAGAGTAAAAATGGGTGTCGGTGCACCGAAACACGAAGATTATGATTTGGCAGACTTTGTACTCGGCAGATTTACAAAGGAAGAAATTCCTGTAATGGAGGACGCAATAGTTAAAGCGGAAAAAGCCGTTGCGGAGATTATCAAAAACGGTGTACAGTCTGCGATGAATAAGTATAACGGCAAATAAAAAAGTGCATTTTGTCCGTCCACGACAAGGTGTGTAAAGAACGGTTGTGGGCAGAAAGGCTGTAAATATGAATTTTTCTGATATTTTAAACGATTATGCACCGTATAAAGGCATAGTAGAAAATCTTAATAATACGCCTGTTTCTGTTGCGGGAATAGTTGAATCGGCTCAGGGACAGCTTATTTATTCGCTGAAAAATGAAAATAAATCCTCTGCGCTTGTTGTGTGTTACAGTGATATGGAGGCGAGAAAACTTTATTCGGATATGGAATTGTATTCGGATAATGTCTTGTATTTTCCGACAAAGGAATATATTTTCTATAATATCGAAACCTCCGGTCATCAGAACGAGCACGCAAGAATTTCCGTTATACAGAAACTTGTAAGCGGCGGCGATTATATAGTTGTGACAAGCCTTGACGCAATTCTGCAGTATACTTGCGATAAAGAAGAATTTGAGAGCCTTTGTATAGATTTTGAGCTTGGAAAAACGTTTAATCTTGAAAAACTGACGGAGGACCTTGTTGTAATGGGTTACTCAAGAGAGGACAGCGTTGAGGGTGCGGGACAGTTCGCAATCCGCGGCGGAATACTTGATATATTTCCTGTCGGCAACGAAAATCCGTACAGAATCGAATTTTTTGATGATGAAACCGACTCTATAAGAGAGTTTGACACATATACTCAGCGTTCGCTTGATAAGATTGACTTCGCACGTGTGACAACGGCGAATGAGGCGGTTATCACTGACGAAAAACGTGACAGAATTATAGCAGAGCTTGAAAAACGCATAAGAAGTGCAAAACGTAAAAAGAGTGACGAAAGCTATTTTATCGAAACAACCGAATCGGATATAGAAAGCTTTAAGGAAGTAAGATATTTCCCGTCAATAGACAAATATGTATCGCTTGTATATGACAAAATACCGTCAATTACCGATTATTTTTCGGATAATGACCTTGTGTTTATAATTGACCCGAAACGTATAAGCGAGCGTGGCAAGACGTTTGAATGGGAGAAAAACGAAGTAGTAGCCGAACTTAAAGAAAAGGGAATAATCGGTGCTGCAAAGGATAGTTTTTATTGCTCATATCACGATAAAGTGCATGAAATGTCGGCGAAAAAACTTATATCGCTTGATGTTCTTTCTCATTCGTCAACCGACTTTAAATACAAGCACCTTGAAACATTCACAACTAAAACAACTGTTTCGTTCCACGGTAAAATCGAGTATTTGTATGAAGATTTGAGGAATTGGCAAAGTAAAAATTATACTGTCGCAATTCTTTGTACGTCAAGAGGTCGCGGCGAAAACCTTGCAGGTGTGCTTGTTGACAAGGGGATAAGAGCGAGATTTATCGGTGATGACGCAAATAAGGCGAATTTCAATAAAGGCGAAACCGTTATAATAAAGGGTGAACTTAATAAGGGTTTTGAGTATCCCGAAATTAATTTTGTGCTTGTTTCCGACAGAGAAATTTTTGAAACAAAGAAAAGCCGTTCAAGACGTAAAGTTGAAAATGCAAACAGAATTAAGAATTACACAGATATAAGCGTAGGCGACTATGTTGTACACCAAACGCACGGTATCGGTCAATATATGGGTACAAAGAAAATGGTTGTCGGCGGTATAACAAAGGATTACCTTAAAATTCAGTATCAAGGCACAGATTCTTTGTATATTCCGATTGACCAGCTTAATCTGCTTTATAAATATGTCGGCAATACCGATAAAAAGCTGAAACTTAATAAGCTCGGCAGTAACGAATGGAACAAGACAAAGCAGAGAGTAAAACAGTCAACGGAAGAATTGGCGAAAAAACTTGTTGCACTTTATGCGGAACGTGAGAAGGCAAAAGGTTTTGCGTACAGTGAAGACACACCTTGGCAACGTGATTTTGAAGATACGTTCCCATATCAGGAAACGGACGACCAGTTAAGGTCGATTGAAGAAGTTAAAGGCGATATGGAAAGCCAAAAGCCGATGGACAGACTTCTTTGCGGTGACGTTGGTTTCGGTAAAACGGAAATTGCACTTCGTGCGGCATTTAAGGCGGTCGGCGACTCAAAACAAGTCGCATATCTT
>OGHK01002082.1_pt1 | contig 14851 bp, 13 predicted proteins | sample 1571411 | NCBI WGS metagenome assembly OGHK01 (sample SAMEA2582043, study PRJEB24529) | metagenome | biome: Human gut stool | place: China | collected 2011 | reverse complement strand
CCAGCGTGGACTTGAATGCTTCCACCAGATTGTGGGGCAGACGGGAGACGAAGCCAACGGTGTCCACCAGCAGCACGGCCATGCCGCTGGGCAGGACGAGCTTCCGGCTGGTGGGGTCGAGGGTGGCAAAGAGCATATCGGCTTCGGCGACGCTGGGGCCGCAGAGGGCGTTCATCAGGCTGGATTTGCCCACATTGGTGTAGCCCACGAGGCTGACCACCGGCATTCCGGTCTTGGCGCGGGCTTTCCGGCTCTCGCCCCGGCGCTTTTCCATCTCGGCCAGTTTCTCAGCCAGTGCGTCGATGCGGGCGTGGACGTGGCGGCGGTCAAGCTCGAGCTTCGTTTCACCGGCACCACGGCGGGCGCCACCGCCGCCGCCACCGCCGCCGCCCTGACGGCTCAGGCTTTCGCCCATGCCCTGCAGGCGGGGCAGACGGTAGCGCAGAAGCGCCAGCTCAGTCTGCAGCTTGCCTTCGTTGGTCACGGCACGGCTGCGGAAGATCTCGAGGATGAGCATGGTGCGGTCGATGACCTCGAGGCCGCCGAGGGCCGTGGAGATATTGCGGATCTGGCTGCCGGTCAGCTCACCGTCGAAGACGGCGCACTTGGCCCCCAGCTCTGCTGCGGCCGCAGCGGCTTCTTCCAGCTTGCCGCTGCCCAGCACGATGCCGGTCTCAGGGGTCTGGCGCTTCTGGGTGACTTCGGCCACGGCCTCCATGTGGTTGGCCTCGCACAGAGCGGCCAGCTCGGCAAGGCTGCGCTCGCAGTCCCACAGGCCCTGGTCGAGGGCGAGAAGGATGACCTTCGTCGGGGGAGTTTCGACTAAAATATCGTAAAGTTCGCTCAAAATGATTCCTTTCTGTTATTCGTTTGGAGAATATAGCGATTCGTAGTGTTCTCGCGTCAGGGCATAGCACTTGCAGGGTATCGCTGTACCGTCGAATTTATGGTAGACGGCCTCGTGGTCGTAGACAAAGCCTGCTTTCATCATGACTTTGCCGCTGGCGGGGTTCTCCACGGCGTGGGAGCAGGCAAGCCAATTACTGTCTGTATTCTTGAACCAGTATTCTACCAGAGCGCTCAGAGCCTCGGTGGTGCAGCCTTTGCCCCACCATGCTCTGCCGATGCAGTAGCCCGGCTCCCAGATGCCCTCGGAGAGGTCAAAACCCGGCCATTCATTTCGCTGTGCCGGTTCTCCCAGCAGGCTGTTGTAGATGCTGATGGAGCCGAACACCTGTCCGGTGGCCTTTTCCACGATGGCCCACTGGTAGTAGTCTTCGTTGGGATAGAGCATCGCCCATGCGCTCAGAAGCTCCTGCGTCTCGGCCACATCCTTGTGCGGCGTCCAGCGCAGCCAGCGGGTGACCTCCGGGTCGTTGGCCCAGTTTGCGTACATCATCGGGGCATCCGACGGCATAAGGCGGCGCAGAAGCAGCCGCGGAGTTTCGATTTCCTGTGTGCCGGCGTGGCGCATGATACATTCCTCCCAACCATTGTAAATATGCATAGAATAGCACAAAACCGGCTTCGGCGCAAGCAAAATGGGCTGCTTCGGGGCAAAAATGCTTGACAAGTGCGCAAACTTCATTAAACTGAAGATGACTGCATAAAAATTCTCCCCGGCAAAGGGCCGGGGAGAATGCTCAGGTTGGAAGAACATCCGCCCGCAGGATAGCCTGCCAGTCGCTGTGACCATACAGGAAGCGGAGGATGTGGACGGTCTGGGTGGAAGAGTCGACTTTATAAAATGCAAGATAGTTTTGAACTGGAATGAGCCGGATCCCCAAAGCGGAAAGAAATGGGTCATTCACAAGTGAAAAACGCTGTGGGAAGGTGTCGAGAGAACGGAATTTCTTCCATGCGATGGCAACCAGCTTATCGGCAGCAGAGGGATTTTTCAAGTTCAGGTCGATATAGTCGAAGGCATCTGCAAGGTCACGCTGAGCAGAAGCGGCAACATCGATAGAGTAGTTCATCGAAGACTCCTTCTGTTTTGCAGCTCCTGCATGAACTCATCCAGCGGGCGCGTCCTTCCCGCCGCCACGTCATCCAGACCTTCCTGCAATTTCGCATACAAATCGAACCGGGCGGTCAGGGCCTCGTAGGTCTCGATGCTCATCACGGCAAGGTCGCCTTTGCCGTTTTTGGTGATGAACACTGGCTCGGCGTAGTCGTGGCAGAAGGTGGAGATCTCATTGTAGTTGTTGCGCAGGTCTGCGCTGGAACGAATCTTGGGCATCCAAAAGCACCTCACTTTCATACAAAAATTATACCTGAATTTCTTTATAAAATCAAGGAAAATAAAAAAGGAGAACCTTTCTATGACGGACATCCGAGAGTATCTTGCCCACAAGCCGCTTTTGTTCGACGGCGGCATGGGTACCTATTATAAAGCGGCACCGGGCGCGGACTGCGAAATGGCCAACCTCACCGACCCCGAGGGCGTGAAGAAGGTCCATGCGGAATATCTGGCCGCAGGCGCACAGGCCATCAAGACCAACACCTTCGGTCTGCCCCGGATGGCGGCGGCCCAGATGCCGGGCTGGGAAGAGCTGGCCGAGGCGGGCTGGAAGCTGGCCTGTGATGCCGCTGCCGAGAAGGACGCCGCCGTCTTTGCTGACCTCGGCCCGGCCCCGGACACCGAAGCTGCCCCGGCCAGCAGCGCCTACGGCCTTGTGGCGCAGCAGTTCGCCGCACTGGGTGCAAAGAACTTTCTGTTCGAGACGCTCAGCTCCGATGTGGGCATTGTGGAGGCCGTAAAGGCACTGCGTGTGGCCGTGCCGGACGCCTTTGTCATGGTGTCCTTCGCGGTGCTGCCGGACGGCTATACCCGCGAGGGCCTGCTGTTCCGCGACCTGCTGCGCCGGATGGAGCAGAGCGGCGTGGTGGACGCCGCGGGCCTGAACTGCGTCTCGGCCCCCGGCGCGATGAAGAAACTGGTGCAGGGCCTTGGCGAGACGCTGCTGCCCCTGTCGGTGATGCCCAACGCGGGCTATCCGGTGGTCACTCGGGCGCGGGTGCTGTATCAGGGCAAGCCTGAGTATTTTGCCCGGGAGATGGGGCAGATCGCCGCTGCGGGCGTCCGTATTTTGGGCGGCTGCTGCGGCACGACGCCCGCCCACATCGCGGCCCTGCGTGCAGAGCTGGATGCTCTGCCCCAGCAGACCGAAGCCGCTCCGGCAGCGAAACTTTCCACCGGGACTGCACCGGCGGTGGAAAAAGACGACACTTTCCTGCGGAAACTGAACGCAGGTGAGAAGGTCATCGCCATTGAACTGGATTCGCCCCGGGTGGCCGACCTGAGCGGCTATCTGGACGGTGCACGGCGGCTGCAGGCCGCAGGCGCTGACCTGCTGACCATCGCCGACTGCCCCATCGCACAGGCCCGGATGGATTCTTCTCTCGTGGCCTGCCGGGTACACCAGGAACTGGGAATGTGTGCTCTGCCCCACATGACCTGCCGCGACCGCAACCTCAACGCCACCAAGGCCCTTCTGCTGGGCCTTTACGCCGAGGGCGTGCGGGAGGTGCTGGCCATCACCGGCGACCCCATCCCCACCGCAGAGCGGGACGAGGTGAAGAATGTCTACCAGTTCAACTCCCGCAAGCTGGCCCAGTACATCGTCTCGCTGGCCGGGGAGGGCCGGGAGATGCCCTCGGCCATGACCGTCTTTGGTGCGCTGAATCTCAACGCCCGGAACTTTGACGTGGAGCTGCGCCGGGCTGTGGAAAAGCTGGAAAATGGGATGTCGGGCTTCCTGACCCAGCCGGTGCTGTCGGCACAGGCGGTGGAGAATCTCCGCAAGGCCCGCCAGACACTGGGCGAACGGGCTAAAATTCTGGCCGGCATCATGCCCGTGGTCAGCCAGCGGAACGCAATCTTCATGGAGAACGAGATCAACGGCATCCATGTGGAGGAGGACATCATCCAGCGCTTCGCGGGCCTCGACCGGGAGCAGGGCGAGGCGCTGGGCCTTGAGGTGTCGATGCAGATGGCCCGGGAGGCTCTGCCCTACGCCGACGGCTTCTATCTCATGACCCCCTTCAACCGTGTGGCCCTGATGGAGCGGCTCATTGCCCGGCTGAAAACGGAGCTTCTGGACGCGGAAGGCTGAAATATAGATAAATCATTGAAAGCGCCGCAATGAGATGATATTATAATAAAGAACAATGAATCGAAAAATCTCGGCCTTCTGTGTGCCATGACGATGCAGCAGGCCAGGCCCGAAAAGAAAGGGGCATAAGGAAAAATGCGGACACGGTATACCCTTATCAATATGGTCGTCAATGTGGGTGGACAGCTCATGAATCAGGTGCTGCTGTTCATCAGCCGGATGGTGTTCATCCACTACCTGTCGGCGGCATATCTGGGTGTCAACGGACTGTTCACCGATGTGCTGGGCATCCTGAACTTTGCAGAGCTTGGCATCGGCACGGCGATGATATACAGCCTGTATGAGCCGGCTGCGAAGAATGACGAGCATCGGCTGGCGCAGCTGATGAACCTTTATCGGCTCCTCTACCGTATCGTGGCGGTCGTGGTGCTGCTCGTGGGCCTTGCACTGATGCCGTTTCTGGGCTTTTTCATCAAGGACAGCAGCGGCATCGAGCATCTGCGGCTCATCTATCTGATGTATGTGGCAAACTCGGTCTGCTCCTATCTGCTGAGCTATAAAAACTCCATCTATCAGGCCTACCAGAAAGCCTATGTCCGCAACCTCTGGGCGCAGCTCTGCGACGCGGTCAAGACGCTGCTCCAGATCGTCCTCATCGTGCTGACTGGAAACTTTATCCTTTATCTGGCGGTGCAGTTCGTGATGCAGTTTATCCCGAACATCATCGTATCGGTCAAGGTGGATAAGGAATTTCCCTACCTGAAAGAATGCAGGGAGCTGCCGGAAAAAGAAAAATTTCACGGCATCCTGCGGAACATCGGTGCCATGAGCTTCCACAAGCTGGGAACGGTCATCGTCCGGAACACGGACAGCCTGCTGATGTCCAGCTTTGTGGGCCTTTTGTCGGTGGGTATCTACTCCAATTATAAGCTCATCTTGTCCGGCATCGACAACCTGTTGAACAAATTCTCGAATGCCTTTGCCGGAAGTCTGGGCAATCTGGGCGCCATCGAGGACGAGACGCGGGTGTACAGCATCTACCGGGAACTGGATTTGCTCTTCTTCGTCATCTACGCCTATTGGACAGCGGGATTGTTTGCGCTGTTCAACGCCTTTATCACCCTCTGCTTCGGCGCGGAATACTGTTTTTCCACGGCGACGGTGGCCGTCCTCGTGACGGAGTTTTATATTTCGGGCCAGCGGAAGGTCAACCTGCTCTTCCGTGAGGCCAAGGGCCTGTTCTGGTACGACCGGTACAAGCCGCTGTTCGAGTCGGCCATCAATCTGGCGGCGTCGCTGCTATTGGTGCAGAAGTTCGGCGTGGCCGGTATTCTGGGCGGAACGATCATCAGCACCGTGACGACCTGCCTCTGGATGGAGCCTTACATCCTGATGCGCTACGGCATCCGGGAAGACTGGCAGGGCAAGCTGAAAGACTACTTTGTCCGCTACGCCGAACGCGCCGCTGTCGTCGCAGTGCTGGCCGCTGTGTCCTACGGATGGGTAAGCTTCTGCCCGGCGAAGAACATCGGCTGGTTCCTGCTGGACGGTGTGCTGTATACGCTGCTGTTCGGGGCTGTTATGGTGGTGCTCCACCGGAACACGCCGGAGTTCAATCAGCTCAAGGGCCGTGTGACGGCAGTTGTGAAGAGGAGAAAAGAATAAGATGGATGCAAAAAAGCCCCTGATCTCGGTCATCGTTCCGGTCTATAACGTCGAAAAGTATCTTCCGAAGTGTCTGGACAGCCTGCTGGCCCAGACGTGGCAGGAGCTTGAGATCATCGTGGTGGACGACGGCTCCCCGGACAACAGCTGGGACATCATGCAGGAATACGCCCGGAGGGACAGCCGCGTCCGGCCCATCCGGCAGAAGAACGGCGGTCTGAGCGCGGCCCGGAATGCAGGTGTGGAGGCAGCACGGGGCGAGTGGATCGGTTTTCTGGACTCCGACGATTACGTGGCCCCGGAGATGTACGAGCGGCTCTACCGTGCAGCGGCAGAGCAGGGAGCGCAGATGGCGGTATGCAGCTTTACATATGTGACACCGGACGGAAAGCCCATCCCCCGCACTTCTCCCATCACGAAGAATGAAGTTCTGAGCGGGATACAGATGATGGAACGTCTGGCAGGACCACAGAACTGGTACTATATCACTGCATGGAACCGTCTTTACCAGAAAAAGCTCTTTGACACTGTCCGCTTCCCAGTGGGAAAACTCCACGAGGACGAGTACACGGCCCACCTGTTCTACTGGCAGTGTGAGAGGGTGGCCATTGTAAAAGAGGCAATGTATTACTACGTCCAGCAGGACGGCAGCATCATGCACACGGAGTCTGTCCGGAAGCGGGTGGAAGGCGCTGCGGGAATGCTGGAGCGGGCAGATTTTGCGCTGGAACACGAGGTGTGCAGTCTCGCGTTCGCCTCCTGCAACGGCGCACTGGGCCGCATCGTTTTTGCAAAGGGCGGCTCGGAGGAGGAGCGTCAGGCGCTCAGACAGGTGAGAGAGCAGGCCGACCGGATCATCGACCGGCTGCTCCGGGTGCCGGGATACCGCACCGAAAAGGCAAAGGTGGCGCTGTTCCGCCTGTCGCCCGCACTTTACCACCTGGCCCTGAAAATTCGGGGGGGGGGGCAGAGGAATCTATGGACGGCTGTGAAAAATTTTATCCAGAGCAAAAAGAGATTGACAAAACGCGCAAAAAACGCTATATTCTTTTTATAAATGCAAGGAAAAAGAGTGTGCGCTGTTTTTGCCATCCAGAGAGCCGGGGGCTGCTGAAAACCCGGTATGGCGGTGCGGCGTGCTGTCGCTTTTGAGCAGAGGCGGGGAAACAAGAGTAGTCGCCTCCGGGTCTGCCCCACGTTATCGGGGCATCAAGGGGCATACGGCAGAAAGCCGTGTGCAATTTGGGTGGTACCGCGGTTATATTACAGCCGTCCCATGGAACGCTCCGTGGGGCGGCTTTTTTCGTCCCACGCACAAGAAGCCGTTTTCATAAGCATTGCACACCGTCTAAACGGCCTTTTTGCCCGCATACTGCGTTGATTTCCCTTGCAATCCGCCCAGGATTGCTGCAGAAAATCGCCTTGTCTGCGGACAAAAATTCTCGTCATCCGGCGCACCCTGCTTACGAAAACAACTTCTATTTATTCATCTGGGAGGATACTATGAAAGAACTCGCAAAACAGTATGATCCGAGCCAGGTGGAAGACCGCATCTACCAGTTCTGGCTGGATGGCGGCTACTTCCACACCAAGGCCGACCCCGACAAGAAGCCCTATACCATCGTGATGCCCCCTCCGAATGTCACCGGCCAGCTCCACATGGGCCACGCCGTGGACAACACCATGCAGGACATCCTCATCCGCACCAAGCGGATGCAGGGCTATGCCGCCCTGTGGGTGCCTGGCACAGACCACGCTTCCATCGCTACGGAGGCCAAGGTCGTGGAGGCCATGCGTGCTGAGGGCCTGACCAAGGAAATGGTGGGCCGCGACGGCTTCCTGGAGCGCGCCTGGGCCTGGAAGACCAAGTACGGCAACCGCATCGTCAGCCAGCTCAAGAAGCTGGGCAGCAGCTGCGACTGGGAGCGTGAGCGCTTCACCATGGACGAGGGCTGCTCTGAGGCTGTCAAGGAAGTCTTTGTCCGCCTGTACGACAAGGGCCTCATCTACCGCGGCAACCGCATGGTCAACTGGTGCCCCCACTGCAACACCTCCATTTCCGACGCCGAGGTGGAGTATGAGGAAAAGGATGGCAGCTTCTGGCACCTGCTCTACCCGGTCAAGGAGACCGGCGAGATGCTGGAACTGGCTACCACCCGTCCCGAGACCATGCTGGGCGATACCGCTGTTGCCATCAACGGCGATGACCCCCGCTATGCTCATCTGCACGGCTGCCATGTCATCCTGCCCCTGCTGAACAAGGAGATCCCCATCGTCTGCGACGAGCACGCCGACATGACCAAGGGTACCGGTGTCGTGAAGATCACCCCGGCCCACGACCCCAACGACTTTGAGGTCGGCCTGCGCCATGACCTGCCCATCGTCCGCGTCTTCACCTACGACGGCCGCATGACCGGCACCGCCGACAAGGCTGCTGCCGACGCCCTGTTTGCTGCCGGCAAGAACACCGTCAACGAGCCTCATGTGCTGGACTGCGGCAAGTATGCCGGCATGACCACCCTCGAGGCCCGCAAGGCCATCCTCGCTGACCTGAAGGAGGGCGGCTTCCTGAAGGAGATCGAGCCTCTGAAGCATGAAGTCGGCACCTGCTACCGCTGCCACTCCACCATCGAGCCCATGGTGTCCAAGCAGTGGTTCGTCAAGATGGAGCCTCTGGCCAAACCCGCCATCGAGAGCGTGGAGAAGGGCGACATCAAGTTCGTGCCGGAGCGCTTCACCAAGAACTATATGAACTGGATGAAGAACACCCGCGACTGGTGCATCAGCCGCCAGCTGTGGTGGGGCCACCAGATCCCGGCCTGGTACTGCGACGACTGCGGCGAGACTGTGGTCGCTAAGAGCGCACCCTGCACCTGCCCCAAGTGCGGCGGCACCAAGCTCACCCAGGACCCCGATACCCTCGACACCTGGTTCTCTTCCGCTCTGTGGCCCTTCAGCACTCTGGGCTGGCCCAATGAGGAGAGCGAAGACCTCAAGTATTTCTATCCCACCAACACCCTCGTCACCGGCTACGACATCATCGGCTTCTGGGTCAGCCGCATGATCTTCTCCGGTCTGGCTTACACCGGCAAGGCTCCCTTCGACACCGTCTGCATCCACGGCATCGTCCGCGACAGCCAGGGCCGCAAGATGTCCAAGAGCCTCGGCAACGGCATCGACCCGCTGGAAGTCATCGCCCAGTACGGCGCTGACGCCCTGCGCTTCATGCTGGTGGACGGCTCTACCCCGGGCAATGACATGCGCTACAGCGAAAAGAAGGTGGAGGCTGCCCGCAACTTTGCAAACAAGCTGTGGAACGCTACCCGTTTCGTGCTGATGAACCTGCCCGAGGACTTCCAGCCCGGCCTGCCCAGCGAGGATAAGCTGGACATGAGCGATAAGTGGGTGCTGACCAAGCTGAATCAGGTGGCCGGCGCCATGAGCGACAACCTCGACCACTACGAGATGGGTCTGGCCGCTGCCAAGATCAACAGCTTCATCTGGGACGTCTACTGCGACTGGTTCATCGAGATCGCAAAGCCCCGCCTGAACTCCGGCGACGCCGAGCAGGCCGACACTGCCCGCCGCGTGCTGGTGTATGTGCTGGATCAGGCCCTCAAGCTGCTTCACCCCTTCATGCCCTTCATCACCGAGGAGCTGTATCAGGCTCTGCCCGGCTCTGCCGAGACCATCATGACCCAGAGCTGGCCCACCTTCGATGAAGCTCACAACTGGGCCGACGAAGAGGAAGCTTTCGAGAAGGTGATGGACTACATCAAGGCTGTACGCACCATGCGCACCGAGATGAACGTCCACCCCGCCAAGAAGACCAGCATGATCATCGAGACGGCTGACCCGGCTCCCTTCCAGAGCGCCGAGGTCTATCTGGCAAAGTTCGCCTTCGCCACCGATGTGACCTTCACCGAAAAGTATGAGGGCAGCACCGACGGCATGGTGCAGGTGTCCACCCACGCCGCCCGCGGTTTCATCCCCATGATGGAGCTAATCGACCGCGACAAGGAGCTGGCCCGTCTGAACAAGGAAAAGGCTAAGGCCGAGAAGGAACTGGCCATGTTCGAGAACCAGCTCAACAACCCCAAGTTCGTCGAGCGCGCTCCCGCCGCTCTGGTGGAGGACATCCGCAATAAGCACGCCAAGAGCCAGGATAAGCTTGCCAACATTGAGCAGAGCATCAAGGCCCTGGGCTGATGCGGAAAACGGGTCCTGATATGCAAAAAACTTCTCCCTGGCTCATTGCGGCACGAGTCATCTTTACCTTTGCGCTCATTGCCTGCATCGTCTTCATCTTTTCCAACTCCATGCAGATCGGTGACGTCTCGGAATCGGCAAGCGGACGAGTATTGCTCCTGATGAAAAAGGTGTTCACCCGTCTGGGAATGCCCGGCGTGGCGAACCATCTGACAGACCACATCGTGCGCAAGCTGGCACATTTCTGCGAGTATGCGCTGGAAGGCTTCCTGCTCACTCTCTGCCTGCGGGTCTACACCCGGCACTTTTTCGTTCACATCTCGTGGCCGATCCTGGGCGGTCTGCTCACGGCTCTGACGGACGAGACCATCCAGATGTTCAGCGATGGCCGGAGCAGCCAGCTCACCGACGTCTGGCTGGATCTTTCGGGCGCGATGGCCGGTATTCTGGTGGGGTTGTTCTGTCTGGCCCTGTGCAGGATGTGCTGGCTGCTCTACAAACATCGAAACGAGGATTGACGCAATGACCATCGAACAGGCAAACGAATATTTTTCTTCTCTGCCCGAGGGCTTTGCCCCGGCGGAGGAGCTGCGCGCTGCCCTGACGGCGGATGTCCAGAAGGTGCAGTTCGTCGGTGTGGCCGGCACGGCGGGCAAGACCGCTGCTGCCGGTCTGCTGGCGGCTATCCTGCGGGAGGCGGCGTTCCACACCGGCTTCTACCGCGCCGGCTGTGAGCCGCTGTCGGCCCGCATCGCCATCGGCGGCGTGTCGGTGGACCCGGTGCTGCTTTGTCAGGCTGCCGAGGCTCTCAGTGCCGCAAAGGCTCTGCCCCGTGAGGCGGCAGAGCTGGCGGCTGCAGCCCGCTGCTTTGGTGCGGCGGGCTGCAAGCTGGCTGTGGTGGAGCTGCCGGATGCCGGTCTGGCATCGGCCCTGCCCCAGATGCCGGTCTGCGCCGTCACGGCCATCGGCCCGGACGGTGTGAGCCGCTCGGTGGAGCGTCTGGCCGCACTGGCCGCAGGCGTCATGCGGAAAGACGCCGTCTGCGTCACCGCGCCGGAGCAGCCGAAGGCTGTTCTGAGTGAGCTGGTGGTGGCGGCGGCCAAGGCCGAGTGTGAGCTCGTCGTCCCCGACGCCGAGGACATCACCTTCCTTGAGGCGGAAAAGTTCACCAGCAAAGTGGACTACGGCGGATACACCGCCCCGCTGGCCTTCCTGGGCCGTCACGCGGCGGGCAATGCTGCCGTCGCGGTCGAGCTGGCATTGGCCCTCTGGCGCAAGGGCTTTGAGATCCCCGATGAGGCCATTCTGGCGGGCCTTGCCGCTGTGGAGAACCGCAGCAGCATCCGCGTCCTGTCCCAGAAGCCCCTCATCATCCTCGACGCCTGCCGTACTCCGCAGCAGGCTGCAGCCCTTCTGCGCGTCCTCAATATGGCGAAAGTACGCCATATGAGCGCCGTTATCGGCCTGACTGAGGAGGAAGGCGCGGAGTCGTTCCTTGCCGCACTGGAGACCGGACTGACTTCAGAAGAGCAGAAGAAGGACAAGAGCACTATGCCCGGCATGGGCGAAAACCCCTTCGACAAAGTCTTCCTTGTCGCCCCAGCGGGAACGGAAGCGGCGCTGGCAGAGCGCCTGACCGAAAAGGCACGGTATCACTTCGACGCGGTGTTCTGCCCGACGCTGGCCGAGGCCGTGGAGCAGGCGAAAGCCAACAGCCGCCGCGGCCTGCTGGTCTGCGGCAGTGAGGCCATCGCCCTCGAGGCCCTGAAACTATTTTCATAAGCATTGCACACCGTCTGAACGGTCTTTTTGCCTGCATACTGCGTTGATTTCCCTTGCAATCCACCAAGGATTGCAGCGGAAAATCGCCTTGTCTGCGGGCAAAAATTCTCGTCATTCGGTGCACCCCGCTTACGAAATAGCTTCTGAAAAGCTGCTGGAGAACCGCTGAGCGACACCGTTCTCTAAAAAATAACCCGAAAGACCTGTACACTAAAAAGGTGTACAGGTCTTTTCTTTATGCCAGAAAAAAGGAGATGAGGATATGGCGACAGTGACCTTCAACGCGGCGGACGATGTGCTCTACGCCTATCTGGCCGGCGAGATCGACCACGACGCGGCGCAGGGGCTTCGCATCCAGCTGGACGACGCCCTGCTCACCCGCAGCCCGCGCATTCTGGTGATGGACCTCGGCGGAGTGGGGTTCATGGACTCGTCGGGCATCGGGCTGATATTGGGGCGGCAGCGCTGCGCCCGGACGCTGGGCGGCAGTCTGCGCATCCAGCACGCGCCGGAACAGCTCCGGCGGGTCTTACAGCTTGCAAGCATCCCCTGCACCGAGCCGGGCGGGGAAGTATCAGGAGGGGTATAAATGAAAGCGGAAAACAGTGCAAAAATCCAATTTGATTCGCTCAGTGCCAACGAGGCCTTTGCCCGGGGCGCAGCGGCGGCCTTTCTGGCTCGGTATGACCCCACCGTGCCGCAGCTGGCCGACATCAAGACGGCGGTGTCCGAGGCAGTGACCAACTGCATCGTCCATGCCTACCCGGATGCCATCGGTCCTGTGACCCTGAGCATCGCCGTCTACCCGGAGCGGCTGGTGAAGATAACGGTGACGGATAAGGGAATCGGCATCCCGGACGTCGAAAAGGCCATGGAGCCTCTCTTCACCACTGGCAACCCGGAAGAGCGCTCTGGTCTGGGCTTTGCGGTGATGCAGAGCTTTATGGATAAGGTCAAGGTGTCCTCTCAGCCCGGGAAAGGAACGCGGGTGGTGCTGACCAAGCGTCTGGATGAGCGCTCTACATAATAAAGAGAAAGAGGGCGTCGCAATGGTAACGGACAAGACCCGGCGGAGCACATTCATCGAGCAGAATCTGGGACTGGTGCATTCCTGTGCCGGACGGTTCCGGGGGAGAGGCATTGAATACGACGACCTCTACAGCGCCGGGTGTATGGGGCTGGTAAAAGCGTATGACGGGTTTGATGAGTCGCGTGGCGTCTGTTTTTCCACCTACGCTGTGCCGGTCATTCTGGGCGAGATCAAAAAGCTGTTCCGGGACGGCGGCACCGTAAAGGTGAGCCGGTCACTCAAAGAACTGAGCCTGCGCATCAATGCGGCCCGGGAGCATCACAGCAAGCTTTGCGGAGCAGAGCCTACTCTGTCGCAGCTGGCAGAGGAGCTGGGAGAAAGCGTGGAGAATATCACACTGGCTATCCAGGCGGCGCAGCCTGCGTTGAGTCTGACTCCGGAGAACCGGGAAGAGAGCGACCGTCAGATAGATATTCCGGTAGAGTCGCCGGAGGAAGAGCTTGCGGATAAGATAGGTCTGGCGGAGGTATTGAAGAGCCTGCCCGAAGAGGACAGGCTTATTATCCAGCTTCGCTTTTATGGGGGCAAGACCCAGAGCGATACGGCAAAACTGCTCCATACCACGCAGGTACAGATCTCCCGGCGGGAGCGCAAGATATTAAAGGTGATGCGGGACAGGCTGTTGGACGAATGATGGACAGAGCGGCCAAATCTGAGAGAAAAAACTGGGCAAAAGGACGAACCGCAAAATAATTCAAAAAAAGTGAAAAAAGGACTTGCTTTTTGAGGGGGCCTGTGCTAAAATACATTACTGTCAGGCGGACGTCTGGCACAGACACCTCCAAAAAAGTGACAGGAAAAGTACGAAGGTCGATTGGTTCTCCTAAGAACTTCAAAAAATCTTCAAAAAAGTGCTTGACAATCTGGAACTTTGGTGGTAAAATAATCAAGTCTTCAGCCGCTTGGTTGAGGCGCTACAGGACCTTGAAAATTGAACAATATCGAAAAACTTGTAACGGAACCTATTTTCGTGTTGGAAAAACACGTTAAACAATTCCAAACAAAGTAATTCACACAGGACGCAAGCGATTGCGTGCTGAGCGAAGAGAGATTTAACACTTTTAAGTGATAAATATCATTTATAAAGAGTTTGATCCTGGCTCAGGACGAACGCTGGCGGCGCGCCTAACACATGCAAGTCGAACGAGAGATGAAGAGCTTGCTCTTCAAATCGAGTGGCGAACGGGTGAGTAACGCGTGAGGAACCTGCCTCAAAGAGGGGGACAACAGTTGGAAACGACTGCTAATACCGCATAAGCCCACGGCTCGGCATCGAGCAGAGGGAAAAGGAGCAATCCGCTTTGAGATGGCCTCGCGTCCGATTAGCTAGTTGGTGAGGTAACGGCCCACCAAGGCGACGATCGGTAGCCGGACTGAGAGGTTGAACGGCCACATTGGGACTGAGACACGGCCCAGACTCCTACGGGAGGCAGCAGTGGGGAATATTGCACAATGGGGGAAACCCTGATGCAGCGACGCCGCGTGGAGGAAGAAGGTCTTCGGATTGTAAACTCCTGTTGTTGAGGAAGATAATGACGGTACTCAACAAGGAAGTGACGGCTAACTACGTGCCAGCAGCCGCGGTAAAACGTAGGTCACAAGCGTTGTCCGGAATTACTGGGTGTAAAGGGAGCGCAGGCGGGAGAACAAGTTGGAAGTGAAATCCATGGGCTCAACCCATGAACTGCTTTCAAAACTGTTTTTCTTGAGTAGTGCAGAGGTAGGCGGAATTCCCGGTGTAGCGGTGGAATGCGTAGATATCGGGAGGAACACCAGTGGCGAAGGCGGCCTACTGGGCACCAACTGACGCTGAGGCTCGAAAGTGTGGGTAGCAAACAGGATTAGATACCCTGGTAGTCCACACCGTAAACGATGATTACTAGGTGTTGGAGGATTGACCCCTTCAGTGCCGCAGTTAACACAATAAGTAATCCACCTGGGGAGTACGACCGCAAGGTTGAAACTCAAAGGAATTGACGGGGGCCCGCAC
>OGHK01002079.1_pt1 | contig 14865 bp, 9 predicted proteins | sample 1571411 | NCBI WGS metagenome assembly OGHK01 (sample SAMEA2582043, study PRJEB24529) | metagenome | biome: Human gut stool | place: China | collected 2011 | reverse complement strand
ACTGGCTCACCACTACCGGATGCTTTTTCGATACATTGGCAGCCAGTTTCAGGAAGCGTTCCAACTCTTCTTGATTGGAGCAGACATTCATGGCCGCACCACTCAGCACATACGAGGGACGTACCAAAACAGGGAAGCCTACCTTGTCAATAAAGGCATGGATGTCTTCCATAGAAGTCAATGCGCTCCATTCGGGCTGATCCACTCCGATGCGGTCCAGCATGGCCGAGAATTTATCCCGGTCTTCGGCATTGTCAATGCTCTTGGCACTGGTACCGAGGATATTTACATTTTGCGCATCCAGACGGAGAGCCAGATTATTGGGAATCTGGCCACCGGTAGATACAATGACTCCGTGAGGATTCTCCAGTTCGAGAATATCCATCACACGCTCGAAAGTCAGCTCGTCAAAGTACAGACGGTCGCACATATCATAGTCGGTAGAAACCGTTTCGGGATTATAATTAATCATGACACTGCGGTAACCCTCCTTACGGATAGTCTGCAAAGCCTGCACGCCACACCAGTCAAATTCCACCGACGAACCGATGCGGTAAGCACCCGAACCCAGTACCACGATGGATTTATGGTCGCCTAAGTACTTCACATCATTGGCCACACCGCTATACGTCAAGTACAGATAGTTGGTCTGTGCAGGGTACTCGGCCGCCAAAGTATCGATTTGTTTCACCACCGGAAGGATTCCCACCTGCTTACGATGATTACGCACATACAGAATACCGTCTTCCATATCTCCTTCGTAGCCAATGGCACGGGCTATCTGGAAATCGGAGAATCCCTGCACTTTCGCCTTGCGGAGCAATTCGTCCGGCATATCGGTAATCTGCTTGTGGTTATTGCCCCATTCGTGCATCTCTTTAGAAGTGTCCATGATGTGCTGCAATTTCTGCAAGAACCATTTGTCAATCTTGGTCAGCTCATGAATCTGGTCTACCGTGTAACCTGCACGCATGGCTTTGCTGATCACGAAGATACGTTTGTCCGTCGGCTCACGAAGGGCTTTGTCCACGTCTTCTATAACCAATTCCTTATTCTCTACGAAACCATGCATTCCCTGACCAATCATGCGCAAACCTTTCTGAATGGCTTCTTCGAAAGTACGTCCGATAGCCATCACCTCGCCCACCGATTTCATGGACGAGCCCAGTTCACGATCCACACCGTGGAACTTGCCCAAGTCCCAACGGGGAATCTTGCACACCACATAGTCCAGTGCAGGCTCGAAGAAGGCACTGGTGGTCTTTGTCACCGAGTTTTTCAAGTCGAACAACCCATATCCCAAGCCTAATTTGGCGGCAACGAAAGCCAACGGATAGCCGGTAGCCTTGGAAGCCAATGCAGACGAACGCGAAAGACGGGCGTTGACCTCAATGACACGGTAATCTTCCGATTCGGGATCGAAGGCATACTGTACATTGCATTCGCCCACAATGCCGATATGGCGGATGATACGGATAGCCAGTTCACGAAGTTTATGATACTCGGCATTGGTCAGTGTCTGCGAAGGGGCGATCACGATAGACTCGCCGGTATGGATACCCAGCGGGTCGAAGTTCTCCATGTTACATACAGTGATGCAGTTATCATAACGGTCACGGACCACTTCATACTCCACCTCCTTCCAGCCTTTCAAACTCTTTTCCACCAATACCTGCGGCGAGAAAGAGAAGGCCTTTTCAGCCAGAACATTCAGTTCCTCTTCATTGTCACAGAAACCTGAGCCCAAACCACCCAATGCATAGGCGGCACGGATAATGACCGGATAACCTAATTCTTTAGCGGCGCGACGGGCATCTTCCAGATTTTCCACCGCTTCGCTCTTGATGGTCTTGACATTGATTTCATTCAGTTTTTCTACAAACAATTCACGGTCTTCAGTATCCATGATGGCCTGCACGGGAGTACCCAACACACGGACATTGTATTTTTCGAAGATACCTGCTTTGTACAGTGCCACCCCACAGTTCAAGGCAGTCTGTCCGCCGAAAGACAGGAGCACGCCGTCCGGACGTTCCTTTTCTATCACCTTCTCTACAAAATAAGGAGTAACGGGCAGGAAATAAATCTGGTCTGCCACCCCTTCGCTGGTCTGCACGGTAGCGATGTTCGGGTTGATCAGAACCGTTTCAATCCCTTCCTCCTTCAAGGCTTTCAATGCTTGCGAACCCGAATAGTCAAATTCTCCGGCCTCGCCAATCTTCAAGGCACCGGAACCTAATAACAATACTTTCTTTATTTCGTCTTTCATACTTGTTCTTTTTAATACACGGTTTATAACAACTTCACAAACTCATCAAACAGGAACTCGGTATCCGTAGGTCCCGATGCAGCTTCCGGATGGAACTGTGCCGAGAACCAAGGTTTGGTTTTATGCCTGATACCCTCGTTGGAACCGTCATTCATATTGATGAACAGCGGTTCCCAATCGGTTCCCAATGTATTATTATCTACCGCATAACCGTGGTTCTGACTGGTAATGAAACAACGTTCCGTTCCTATCATGCGCACCGGTTGGTTATGGCTGCGATGACCGTATTTCAATTTATAGATGGTGGCGCCTCCTGCTTTGGAAAGCAACTGATTCCCCATACAAATGCCGAAGATAGGCTTGTCGCTCAGGCTCATCGCCTTGCGGATATGCTGTACCGCCTCATCGCAAGTATCCGGATCACCCGGACCGTTCGAAATAAACAATCCGTCATACTCCATCCCTGTAAAGTCATGGTTCCAAGGAACACGGATCACTTCCACATCCCGTTTCAGTAAGCAACGGATAATATTTGTCTTTACACCACAATCCACCAACACCACTTTTTTCTTACCTGCACCTTCATTGTAACGAATCACTTCCTTACACGATACTTTATCTACATAATTGATACCTGCATACATTGCTTCGGGCACATTGCCGGGTTCATCATCAAATACAATTTTCCCCATCATTACCCCATGTTCGCGAAGAACTTTGGTCAGTTCACGGGTATCGATGCCTGTAATGCCCGGCACTTGCTCACGCTTCAGCCAGTCGGCCAGACTTTCTTTCGCATTCCAGTGACTGTATTCTTCACTGTAATCACTTACAATAATCGCTTCGGCATGGATACGTTCACTTTCCATAAAAGTAGCCAAGCCATTGGGTTCGATAGTAAAGGGAGGTACCCCGTAGTTACCGACCAACGGATAAGTTAAGGTCATCAGCTGCCCCGCATATGAAGGGTCTGTCAAACTCTCAGGATAACCGGTCATAGCGGTATTAAACACCACTTCGCCGGCTACCGGTTTCTCATAACCGAACGACTTGCCCGGGAAACGGCTCCCGTCGTCGAGGATCAATGTTACATTTCTCATCTAATCTATCTTGAATGGTTGTTCTTTAGAATTGATAAACTTTTTCTATATAGTCTATAAACGCCTGGTTCACCAGCTTCACTCCACCCGGAGTAGGATAATCCCCACTGAAATACCAGTCGCCCGTATGGTTGGGACACGCTTCATGCAATCCTTCCAGTGTCTGATAAACGATTTCCACTTTCGCCTGCGTACCCTTCGGAGTGAGAAGTTCCACCATTTTTGCCGCAATCTCCTCATTAGTGAAAGGGGCATAAATTTCTTTCACATAATTCACCATCTGCTCTTTGGGTAACCCCACCTGGTCTTTCGATTTGTTGTAAGCACGGGCTATCACATCTTTCATATCCCGTTCTTTCAATAAATCGATAGCAGCCTTGAAAGCGATAAACTGATCCATACTGGCCATATCAATACCATAATAATCAGGATAACGCACCTGTGGCGAAGAAGAAACAATGACGATTTTCTTCGGATGCAGGCGGTCGAGGATGCCGATAATGCTCTGTCTTAACGTAGTTCCCCGGACGATGCTGTCATCAATAATCACCAGATTATCCACATGAGGCACAAGGCTTCCATAAGTGATATCATACACATGGGCAGCCAAATCATTCCGACTGTTGCCTTCGGCGATAAAGGTACGCAGCTTGATATCCTTGATGGCTACTTTCTCGCTACGGATACGCCAGGACAGGATTTTTTCCAGTTCCTCGTGATTGGGATGATGCCCCAAAGCCTCTATCTTCTTTACTTTCAGTTCATTCAGATAATTGTCGAATCCTTCCAGCAGTCCATAGAAAGCCACTTCCGCCGTATTGGGTATAAAAGAGAATACGGTATGCTCCACATCATAGTCTACCGCTTTCAAAATAGGATTCACCAGTTTTTCGCCCAGCTGTTTTCTTTCTTTATAAATATCCATGTCACTTCCCCGGCTGAAATAGATACGTTCGAAGGAACAGGCTTTCTTCTCTTTCGCCCGGTTGATCTGTGCCAGACGCATCTTTCCAGTCTTGCTTATAAGGATAGCCTGTCCCGGTTGCAATTCATTGATGCTTCCGGCAGATACATTCAAGGCAGTCTGAATGACAGGGCGCTCGGATGCCAATACCATGATTTCATCGTCCATGTACCAGAAAGCCGGACGAATGCCCCACGGATCGCGCACCGCAAAAGACTCACCGCTACCGGTCATACCGCAGATCACATAGCCTCCATCCCACTCCTTGCTCGAAGTCTTGAGGACATTGCCCAGATCAATGCGGTCTTCTATAGCGTGAGTGATATCCATGCCTTTCAGACCTTCCTTCTCACATTCCACATAGAGGCGCTCCACCTCGCGATCCAAACGGTGCCCCACTTGTTCCAGCATAATATATGTGTCGGCATATTTACGCGGATGCTGGCCGTCGGCAGTGATACGTGCGAAAATCTCATCCACATTGGTCATGTTGAAATTGCCGCACAACGCCAAATTCTTGGCACGCCAGTTGTTACGGCGCAAGAACGGATGCACGTAGGAGATACCGCTTTTTCCGGTAGTGGAATAACGCAAATGCCCCATATATACCTCTCCGGCAAAGGGAAGGCATTTCTTGGCGTATCCGGCATCATGCAATTGTTCAGGCGCCAAATCCTTGAAATGATTTTGCACCGTACCGAATATCTCTGTTATCGCCCCTGAACCTAAAGCTCTTTCACGGAACATATATTCTTCACCGGGATTGGCCTCCAGTTTGACACAGGCCAACCCGGCGCCTTCCTGTCCGCGGTTGTGTTGTTTTTCCATCAGCAGATACAGCTTGTTCAAGCCATACATCCAGGTTCCATACTTTTCCTGATAATATTCCAGCGGTTTCAGCAGTCGTATCATAGCGACTCCACATTCATGCTTTAACGGTTCCATGCTCTCTCTTTACTACTTAAATTAATAGTTCATTTTCAGATTCTTATAAAAACATCCCAAAGGTATGACAAGACCTTCTGTCATTTTTCCAAACTTACGGTACATCTTTCAAGAATTATGCCGGAAACTTCCTGCATAATCTCCGGCAGCATTGCCTTCTATTCTACTGTTACCGACTTCGCCAGATTTCGTGGCTGATCCACATTCTTCCCTTTGCAAATGGCTACATGGTAGGCCAATAACTGTAAGGGGACCGTAGCTATCAACGGTTCGAGGCACTCTAATGTTTCGGGCAACTCAATGCAATCATCGGCCAACTTACTGATTACCGTATCTCCTTCTGTGACCAAAGCGATTACTTTTCCCTTCCGCGCCTTGATTTCCTGTATGTTACTCATTATCTTTTCATACATCGCATTATGCGTAGCTACCACCACAACAGGCATTTCGGCATCAATCAATGCGATAGGTCCATGTTTCATCTCAGCGGCGGGATAGCCTTCAGCGTGAATATAAGATATCTCCTTCAACTTTAACGCGCCTTCCAAAGCTACCGGGAAACTGTACCCCCGCCCCAAATAGAGGAAATTATGTGCATAGGTGAAAATACGCGACAGTTCCGCTATTTTAGGATTACTGATCAATATCTTTTTTATTTTAGCCGGAATCACAGTCAATTCCCGGATCACTTCCAGGTATTTCTCATCTGCCATACTCCCTTTCTCTTTTGCCAGTGTCAGCGCCAGCATGGTAAGCACGGTTACCTGTCCGGTAAATGCCTTGGTGGACGCCACTCCTATTTCCGGTCCTACATGAATATAAGAACCGGTATCTGTAATGCGCGGAATGGATGAACCTACCGCATTGCATATACCATAGATAAAAGCTCCTTTCTCTTTCGCCAGTTCTATGGCAGCCAATGTATCGGCCGTTTCACCCGATTGCGAGATAGCTATTACCACATCGTCTTCATGAATCACCGGATCACGATAGCGGAACTCGGAGGCATATTCCACTTCTACCGGAATACGGCAGAAACTTTCTATCAGTTGTTTCCCTATCAATCCGGCATGCCACGAAGTTCCGCAAGCCACAATTACAAAGCGACGAGCCTTGAGCAGACGTTCCTTATGATCAATAACCGCCGACAGTACTACTTTATCACCGTCCGCATTGATGCGTCCACGCATACAGTCGTTAATACAATCGGGTTGTTCGAATATCTCCTTCAACATGAAATGCGGGTATCCCCCTTTCTCCAGTTGTCCCAGATTCATTTCCACCGTACGTACTTCGGGATTTTGAAGCACGTTGTCCAGATTGACGACTTCCAATGTCTTGTCTCTGCGAATCACCGCTATCTCCCCATCTTGCAGATACACCACTTTATCCGTATACTCTACAATCGGAGTAGCATCCGAAGCCAGAAAGAATTCATCCTTCCCTATCCCTACCACCAGCGGACTGCTTTTGCGTGCTGCAATAATCTCATCGGGATTATTCTTGTCGAGCACCGCTATAGCGTATGCGCCAATCACCTCATGCAGAGCCAACTGAACGGCAGTAAGTAAATCTAAATGGTTGGAAAGTTGGAAAAATTCAATTAACTGTACGAGAACTTCGGTATCTGTACTACTTTTAAAGATGAACCCTTTTTTTTGTAGCTTTTCTTTCAGGGTAGCGTAGTTTTCAATAATACCATTGTGGATAAGAGCTAGATTCTTTGAAGAAGAAAAATGAGGATGAGCGTTAGCCTGACAAGGCTCTCCGTGGGTGGCCCATCGGGTGTGGGCAATACCAATTGTACCGGAAACGTCTTTTTGGGAAACAAAAGCCTCTAGGTCTGAAACCTTTCCTTTCGTTTTATAAACGTTCAACCTCCTTTTTTTGTCTATCAATGCGACTCCTGCGCTATCATAGCCCCGGTATTCCAACCGCTTCAGGCCTTTTATGAGAACAGGGTAAGCATCTCGTTTTCCAATATAGCCTACTATTCCACACATAATCTACTAAGTATATGTTCTGATTCGACTGCAAAGATACAAATATCAATTAACATAAATGCAATAAAAAACCATAAATAATTGACGAAAGCGATAAAAAAGTAAGAATAAAAATCGAAAAGAAATATTTTATTCGTTTTTTTAATAAATATGAAAACTTACAGTATGATATTGTCTGTTGTGGTTTTAGTTACGATTTGAAAGACAGTAAGCAAGCAAGAAGGGTAATGTGTAAAGAGGACCGTCATCCCGACGCCCCTCTCCGCAAACTTAAAACAACCAACAAAAGAAATAGATAACCTTTATGCAGTGATTATCTAATAAAAAGCAATTCACGATATTTAGGTAATGTCCACATCTGGTTGTCTACGATCAGCTCCAGCTTGTCGATATGATAACGTATCTCTTCCAGCATCGGGGCGATGGTATCGTGATAGGCAATGGCCTTTTCGCGCTCGCTCTCTATTTTGTTCGCCACTTTTCGCGCCTCCACCATGGCATTTACATGCTCGGTGATGAAAATGGTTCGCCGGGCAATCTCTTCGATGAGTTTCATGTTCTCGGCCGACAGTTGGGATGCTTTTTCCGCCGGGAAGAGCTCTTTCATTTTATACACATTGTCTATCAGCTTGCTTTGGTATTCGGTGGCTACGGGGATGATGTGGTTCATCGCCAGGTCGCCCAGCACGCGCGCCTCGATCTGGATTTTCTTTGTGTAAGTTTCCCATTTCACTTCATTGCGCGCCTCCAGCTCCTTGCGGGTCATCACGCCGGTGGATTCGAACATGGCGATGCTCGCGGGCTTCAAGTAGTTGTCGAAAATGAGCGGGCAGCTCGTTTCGCAGTCCAGACCCCGGTGGGCGGCCTCCGCCTTCCATTCGTCCGAGTAGCCGTTGCCGTCAAAACGGACAGGCTTGCACTCCTTGATGTAGCGGCGGATAATTTCAATGATGGCGGAGATTTTCGGTTCACCCTTTTCGATGAGCGCGTCCACGTCCTGCTTGAACCGGGCAAGTTGTTCGGCAACGGCCGCGTTGAGCGCAATCATGGCACTGGCACAGTTTGCCTCCGAGCCTACGGCGCGGAATTCGAAGCGATTGCCGGTGAAGGCGAACGGCGAGGTGCGGTTGCGGTCGGTATTGTCAATCAGCAGTTCGGGAATTTGCGGGATGTCCAGCTTCATTCCCTGTTTGCCTGCCAGTGAGACAAGGTCGTCGTTGCCGCTTTCTTCTATATGGTCCAGCACTTGCGTGAGCTGTTTGCCCAGGAAAGAAGAAATGATGGCGGGCGGCGCTTCGTTGGCTCCCAGGCGATGGGCGTTGGTGGCACTCATGATAGAGGCTTTCAGCAAACCGTTGTGGTGGTATACCGCCATCAGGGTGTTGACTATGAAGGTAATGAAGCGCAGATTGTCTTCGGCGGTCTTGCCCGGAGCCATCAGCAGGACGCCGGTGTCTGTACCCAGTGACCAGTTGTTATGCTTCCCCGAGCCGTTGACGCCTTTGAAGGGTTTTTCGTGCAGCAACAGGCGGAAGCCGTGGCTCCGCGCCACCTTGCGCATGAGCGACATGAGAAGCATGTTATGGTCTACCGCCAGGTTGCATTCTTCGAAAATGGGAGCCAGCTCAAATTGGTTGGGAGCCACTTCGTTATGGCGGGTCTTGACGGGTATGCCCAGTTCCAGCGCCTGTATTTCAAGGTCTTTCATAAAGGCAGCCACACGGGTGGGGATGGCTCCGAAGTAATGGTCTTCCAATTGCTGGTTCTTGCTGGCTTCGTGTCCCATCAGGGTGCGCCCGGTCAGCAGCAGGTCGGGACGGGCGGCATACAGTCCTTCGTCTACCAAGAAGTATTCCTGTTCCCAGCCCAGGTAGGCCACCACTTTCTTCACTTCCGGGTTGAAGTAACGGCACACGTCCACGGCGGCTTTGCCCACAGCACTCAAGGCTTTCAGCAGTGGCGTTTTGTAGTCCAGCGACTCGCCGGTGTAAGCAATGAAAACGGTAGGGATGCACAGGGTGTCGTCCACCACGAAGACAGGCGATGAGGGGTCCCATGCACTGTAGCCGCGTGCCTCGAAGGTGTTTCGGATGCCGCCGTTGGGGAAGCTGGAAGCATCGGGCTCCTGCTGTACGAGGAGCTTGCCGGAGAATTCTTCCATCATTCCACCCTTGCCGTCGTGTTCCACAAAGGCGTCGTGCTTTTCGGCTGTGCCTTCCGTCAGGGGTTGGAACCAGTGGGTGTAGTGGGTTACACCTAGCTCGGTTGCCCAGCGTTTCATGCCTGCCGCCACTTCGTCGGCTATGGCACGCTCCAGGGGGGCGCCGTTGTCCATGGCGTCCGTCAGTTTGGCATAGACGGCGCCGGGCAGATACTTGAACATTTTCTCGCGGTTGAAAACGTATTTGGCGAAATATTCACTGGGCCTTTCGGCTGGTGTCTCCACCGTTGCTGCTTTCTTCTTGAAAGCCGTTTCGACTACTCTGAATCTTAATTTTGACATAATACCTAAATTTGTTTAGTTGTTGATTAGTAGAATGAATGGAAAAAACTTTTGTGATTAATTTAATTGTATGCCGACTCGCCATGCTCGTAGATATCGAGTCCTTCCTCTTCAATGCGTTTCGGAACACGCAAGCCATGTATCTTGTCCAGCACTTTAAAAACAATGAAGCCCATGCCTGCCGCCCACACTCCTACTACGGCCGCGCCGAAGAGCTGTGCCAGCAGGAAGCTGCTTCCGCCGCCATAGAACAGCCCCTCTTCTGTAGCGAAGAGTCCTGTAAGAATCGTTCCCAGGCAACCGCAAACGCCGTGTACGGACGATGCGCCTACGGGGTCGTCAATTTTCAGCACATGGTCGATAAAGTCGACTGCAAATATCATTACCACGCCGCAAATGGCACCGATAAGTACAGACCCGAAAGGCGATACCAGGTCACATCCCGCCGTGATGCCCACCAGTCCTGCCAGCACACCGTTCAGTGTGAGGGACAAGGAAGGTTTGCCATACTTCATCCAACTCGCCACCAGTGCGAAGAAACCTCCTGCACAAGCTGCCAGGTTGGTGGTGAGGAACACATGCGAAATGGTCGTCTGGTCTCCACTTGTCGCCGCTGCCAACTGCGAACCGGGGTTGAACCCGAACCAGCCGAACCAAAGGATAAACACGCCCAGGCAGGCAAGCGTCAAACTATGACCGGGGATGGCCCTTGATTTGCCGTCTTTCCCGTATTTGCCAATACGCGGCCCCAGAATGGCGGCGCCCACCAAGGCAATCCATCCGCCTACGGAGTGAACCACCGTAGAACCGGCAAAGTCATGAAAAGTAGTGCCGAACGTCCTCATCATAAAGGAGCCTTCGTCTCCGTTCATCAGCCATCCGCCGCCCCAGGTCCAGTGGCCGGAAACCGGATAAATGAGTACGCTGATAAAGACAGTATAGACCAGATACATGGAGAACTTGGTACGTTCCGCCATGGCTCCGGACACGATGGTGGCCGCCGTGGCGCAGAATACAGTCTGGAAAATCAGGAAGCCTTCGATGGGCAATCCGTTGTCGATGATTTTGTCCATCGCCTCCAAGTTGAAAAAATGGGGGGCGCCCACAAAACCGCCTATGCCGAACATCAGCCCGAAGCCGATGAACCAGAACAGGATGGAGCCGAACATGAAGTCTACCAGATTTTTCATCAGCACGTTGGCCGTGTTCTTGGTACGGATGAACCCGGCTTCTACCAGTGCGAATCCCGGTTGCATGAAGAATACCAGCATGGCGGCAAGTAGCATCCATACGGTGTTGAGTCCGGTAGCAAGTTCGCCTAGGGCCCCGGCGGTTGCATCGGGCGCCGCGGTGGTGGCTGCCACGCCTGCATCTTGCGCCCAAAGGCCGGCGGGGAGCATAAATAAGAGTATAGTATCCATAATTTTTCTCGTTTACGTTGTAGTATTGTTTTATTCCCGACTTTACTTTTGCCGGTAAAGGGAAGTAGCTTGCGCTTATTTTTCCTGTTCTGCATTATACAGGGCTATGTCACCCCGCTCGCCCGTGCGTATGCGGACGGCGTCTTCAATGGGGATGACGAAAATACGTCCGTCGCCTATCTCGCCGGTGTGCGCCGCCTTGATGATGGCTTGCACTGTTTTCTCCACATTCTTTTCGCGCACCACGATGGAAACCAGGATTCTTTCAATCGAACTGGTATCATACACCACACCACGGTAGATACGTCCCTGGCGTGCTTTACCAATGCCTCTTACATCGTAGTAGGAAAACCATTCGATGTCGGCTTCGAGCAACGCGTCCTTTACGTCCTCGAACTTGGTCTTACGGATAATAGCCTCAATTTTCTTCATTGTTGTACTTGTAATTTATATGTTCCAATCTTTTTACCTTTTTAAAAACTGATACCTCTCTCTACTTTGTCGTTATGTCTGAATTTGTTATTGTATCTGCATTTTCAGCACTTCCTGTCAGAAACTCAGTCCGAATACGAAATAGGCCCCTTCGGTGCGCGGATTCACCGTCACCTTGGCGAAGGCGGGGACTGAGAATGAGTCTGTAATCTTGATTTCCTTGGATACCCCAAGGCTGATGTCACATACGGCGAACCCGTCCGAACCGCTGCATTCCGGATCTGCGGACACGTTATAGAAGTCATTGGCCCATGGCGTGGCTCCTATTTCTGCCGTCCAGTCCAGGCCTGCCAGTTTGAAGGGGGCGGCGAGTGATATGTAAGAGGAGTAAGCCCGGTCGCCGTCCTTGTTCACCCCGTCGGCACCTGCAAAGTTGGTGTACCAGTTCACTGCCAGCGGACCGAAATCGTAGCCTATCTGCGCTTCGAATACATGGCTGGTATGGTGCGTGCCATAGTGGAAATAGCCGGGGCCGCCATTGAACCAGTAGTCTGTCACCGAAATGCTGAAACCGCCGGTGCTGTAGCCCAGCGTCAGGTCCAGTTCTTTCGTATCAGCGGACTCAATGCCTGCGGATCCCCATGCGCCGAGCGAAAATCCTTTGTAGGCAACGGACAATGACGGCTGTATGCTTACGCCTCCCAAATCCTGTCCGCGCCAAATATAGCCGCTTACCAAGTCAGCTCCTACGCTGGCTTCCACCTTGTCTTGAGCGATGCTCGTTGCCGGCACTGTCATGGACAGGCCTAATAGCAATGCCGTTTCCTTAAAATTCATCTTCATAGCTTTTTACCTTTTAATTAATAATAGTGAGTATGTCATATTTTATATACCTATTGGCTTGATTGATGTAAGTCCGATGCAAGCACAAAGTGCTTCAAGGTGTTGCCATGTATTGCTCAGAGCAACCATTTTCTGATCCGTTTCATGGCTTCTTCGCAATCCGCCCGCTCTCCGAAAGCGGTCAAGCGGATATATCCTTCACCACTGGGGCCGAAGCCTACTCCCGGCGTGCCCACTACATTGGCTTCATACAGCATCTGTTCAAAGAATTTCCACGAGTTTACCTCACCCGGTGTCTTCACCCACAGGTAGGGGGCGTTCTCTCCGCCGAAAACTTTGAGTCCTGTACTTTCCAACGCTTCTTTCATGATGCGGGCGTTAGCCATATAATACTGTATGATGGCTTTCACTTGCTTTTTGCCCTCGGGGGTATAGATCGCTTCGGCACCACGCTGGGTGATATAGGATGTGCCGTTGAACTTGGTGCACTGGCGGCGGTTCCACATCCGGTTCAGCGGAATGCGCTCTCCTTCCAGCGTGGCGGCTGTGAGTTCTTTCGGTACGACGGTGTATCCGCAACGCACCCCGGTGAATCCGGCCGTCTTCGAGAAACTGCGAAATTCTATCGCTACTTTCTTCGCTCCTTTTATCTCATAAATGGAGTGAGGAATGTCCGGGTCTTGTATGTAGGCCTCGTAGGCAGCATCGTAAAGGATGAGGGTATCATTTTCCAATGCATAGTTCACCCATTTTTTCAGTTCGGCCTTGCTAATGACCGTCCCCGTAGGGTTATTGGGATAGCAGAGGTATAGGATATCTATCCTGCGGTCGGGAATTTCGGGCACGAAATTATTCTCGCTCAGGCAAGGCAAGTATACCACGTTGCTCCATCGCCCGTCTTCCAGTATCCCGGCACGGCCGCACATTACGTTCGAATCGATGTATACGGGGTAGATGGGGTCTGTCACGCCGATGCTGTTGTCGTGGCGAAGGATGTCTCCGATATTTCCCGTATCGCTCTTGGCGCCGTCACTGATAAAGACTTCGCCGGGTTCCAGATAGACGCCGCGCGGAGCGTAATCGTTCCTGATGACGGCATCTATCAGGAAATCATAACCTTGTTCGGGACCGTAACCGTGGAATGTCTCTTTGTTTGCCAGCTCGTCTACTGCCTTATGCATGGCTTCGATGGAAGCTTGAGGCAGCGGGCGGGTTACATCTCCGATACCCAGGCGGATAAGGTCCGTTTTGGGATGAGAGACTTTGAATGCATTTACCTTTTTGGCAATGTCCGAAAACAAGTAATTGTTTGGTAGTTTTAAAAAATGTTCGTTTACTAGTGCCATCGTTGTTATTGTTTTTATCGTTGTTTTAAGTTTTTCAAAATCATTATCACATCTCTATTTCGCCTTCGAAAACCTTTCCGGCCGGACCGGTCATGTATACATGTCCGTCTTTCTCGTCCCAGTGGATGTGGAGATCGCCTCCGTCCATCCTTACCCACGATTTTCGTCCGGCTTTATGGTTCAGTACGGCCGCCACGGCGGTGGCGCAAGCCCCTGTTCCACAAGCCATTGTTTCACCGCTGCCTCTTTCCCATACACGCATTTTTAAATAATGATCATTGATTACTTCAACAAATTCAGTATTGACTGATTCTGGAAATATTTGATGATGTTCAAATTGTTTTCCTATTGTTTCAATATCAAAATCTAATGAATCAACATACGTAATGACATGGGGATTCCCCATAGAAACAGCTGTTAAAGCATATTCTTGATCTCCAATCATCACTTTTTCATTAATCATTTTTTCTTGATCAAAAATAACAGGAATGTCTTTACAATTTAAAATTGGTTCTTGCATATCTACTTTTGCGCCAACAACTTCATCTCCATCAAAAATAAGTTCTACAATACGTAAACCTGCCTTTGTTTCAATATTTAAAACCTTTTTATCTGTTAAATGATGGTCATAACAAAATTTAGCAAAACAACGAATTCCATTTCCACACATCATTCCTTCACTACCATCTAGATTGAACATACGCATTTTAAAATCATATTGATCAGACTTTAAAATAACGATCATTCCATCTCCACCAATACCAAAATGGCGATTTGAAATACGGCTAATAAATTCTGCATCCATCGGTACCTCTTGATTGATTCCATCAACATAAATATAGTCATTTCCAATACCTTCCATTTTTGTAAAATGTAATTCCACTTTATCACCTCACATTGTTTAAAACAATTTTTCCAAAATGATAATTTTTTTCAATCTTCTTTATCATTTAATTTTACGACATCACATAAAAACACATGATCGAACGATTGTTCTATTATAGTTTTCATCTATATTATAACCATGAAAGATCAATCA
>OGHK01002077.1_pt1 | contig 14883 bp, 12 predicted proteins | sample 1571411 | NCBI WGS metagenome assembly OGHK01 (sample SAMEA2582043, study PRJEB24529) | metagenome | biome: Human gut stool | place: China | collected 2011 | reverse complement strand
GGCTCCATGCACGATTGGCAGTCCCTGGCGCTCGAGAGCCTGCAGGCGACTATGTTTACCATGTCGATGACTGTCGTCGATCGCTATATGGCGCAACGTGATGGTCGCCCGGGCAATACCTTTGTGTGGGGAGACGACGTGGAGTGGGGCGGACAGATTGCCCGCGCCCACAAAATGGGCGAGAACATCGTCAAGGCCATTCGCACACCGGTTGACGAGCGCTGCTGGCTGGGCGATCCGGATGACGGCGTGTGCCCCAACTGCCACAGCTCCCTGGTGTACCCCGGCGACAAGCATTGGGATGGAGTTGAGTTTCCGTGGGAGTGCGCGGTCTGCGGTGCTGGTGGCGACATCGTGACCGACGAGCGCACCGGTCGCCCCAAACTCAAGATTGCCGAGAACGGCCTGATCCGCGACCGCAACGACGACCACGCGCGCGCCGAGCACCTCAACGAGATCAACAAGACCCGCGACGAGTTCTTCGCCCACATGGACGAAGTAAAGCCGCTTATGGAGAAGTACGCCAAGATGACGTTCCCCACGCTGGAGATTAAGCGCGATTAGTTTTGTTTGAGCCCCGCCCGGCCTACTTGCGGCAGTGCAGGTCGGCGCTGGTGCGGGGCTTAATCCTCGGCTCAAGAAAGCCAAGGTAGATCAGGGCGCGAATCGAGAGACGGAACAAAAAGAGGTCTTCTCCCGATGCCAAGTCGTTACCGGTGATTTCCTTGATGCGGTTAATGCGATAGAGCAGCGTGTTTTTGTGAAGCGACAAGATCGCGGCGGTGCGCGCCGTGTTGCAGCCGTGTTGCATAAAGGCAAAGAGCGTCTCGACCAGCTCGGAATCGTGCGACTGGTCGTGTTTCCAAAGTGCCCAGATTGCCGGATGGCAGTAGTTCATAAGGTTGATGTGGTCGTTGCAGATATCGAGCATTTCCATGTAGGTGTATTCGCAATAGCGATACACATGGGTGTCTTCGAGGATTTTGGTAAAGGTCGAGCCGTAGCGAATGGCGGCGCGTGCCTGATTGAGGTGCGAACGCACATCGGTTGCCTGGGAAAACTCGTTGCTGATACCAATGAACAAATTGTTCGTGGCAGCAACGCGGGCAAGGATCGCCTCGTCGTTGGCGGGTAGCTGCGTGGAGGGCGGACGGCTTACCAGCGCCACGAGTTCGCCCTCGTACATGGTGATAAGGCTATGGTGCAGCAACGGCTGCAATTGTCCTCGGACGCTCTCCGCCTCGCGCGCCTCGAGCTGGGAATCTTTTTTGAGCAGGCATACAACGTAGAGGGCGGGAAGCGGCGTAAAACCGACGAGCTGCATTTTGCGTGTGCAGGTAATGGGGTTGGGGATTTCGTCGTCCAGGAGGCGCGAGAGAAAATATGGCCCCTGTTGCGGGCCGCCCATCGAAAGAAAGCCGCCTTTCTGCAGCTCTTGTGCGAGCAGACGGACGAAGAACTCAAAGACCTCGCGATCGCTATCGCCAAAGGCGTGATTGCGCTCGATCATCATCACCCGGCCCAGGCACGTGCCGTGCACCTTGATCGCGTCGGTCATGGTGTTGAGGCAAAACATGTCGTTATAACGCGTAAGCGGGCCTGTCGAGCGGGCGATCTTCTCGTCTAAGCCGCATTCGATGATGTAGCGCACGGCTTCGTCTTGCAGCATGTCACCTTCGGAGAGCTCGGCGCGGGTGATGGCTGCAAAGGGGGAGTCGTCGTCATCGTCGAGCTCAAAGCCGCCGCGGGCGGCATAGCGGTACACGGGATCGACGACGAGCACCGGGTTGTCCATAGCGGCAGAGGCTGTTTGCGTGAGGCTCTTGAGCCCCGCGTCGCTCAAGAGCGCCTCGAGCAGCGCTTGCTTTGCGGTAGACGTATCGGTGGTACTCGGTTGCATGGGTGTCCCTTCTGCCGCGTCTTCGCCGTAGTCGACGCGTGACCAAATTATTATCGCAGGCTGTGCAGTATTAGGTTGTTTAAAAAGGTGAGTGTGGCGGTCGTTTCCTCGAACGGGGACGGTGCCGCCGGGGGCTGTCTCGATTTGTAACAGATGGGTCCGATTTTGGCCTGTAGATGTTACAGATTGAGATTTCCGGTGCGCCGGCCCCGTTTATCTAAATCTGTAACATCTGGTGCCCATTTTGCCGAGTAACTGTTACAGTTTTAGATCTTTCGTCAGGCCAGATTGGTTTGTCTCGATCTGTAACAGATAGGGGCCAAAAGTGGGCCTAGCTGTTACAGATCTAGATTGTTGAGGATGGGCCGAGAGGAATGTCTCGATCTGTAACAGTAAGACCCGGTTTTGCCGCGTAACTGTTACAGATTGAGACAAACCGACGGGCCGCCCCGCCCCATCCACCTGCCGCTACCTGCTGTCTGCCGATTTCCGTTGCGCCACTGTGCTCCCATGTCATATCCTCTAGACAACTACGCGGCATCATCGCCGCCGCGCCTACAAGAGAGGAATGTCCATGACCACACCTGCGTCCAAGCTGCTTCAACCCATTACGGTTGGCCCCCTTGAGCTCAAAAACCGCATTATGTTCCCGCCGCTTACCACCGGCTACGAGGAGCGCGACGGTTCCATCGGCGAGCGCAGCCTGGCCTTTTACGAGCGTCTGGCCCGTGGCGGCGTGAGCTACATCGTCATCGGCGACGTCGCTCCCGTTATGACCGCAAGCCCTACGCCCAAGCTGGCGACCGACGCTCAGATCCCCACGTTTAAGGCACTGGCCGACGCCGTCCACAAGTACGGCGCCAAGATCGCCCTGCAGCTGTTCCACCCCGAGTACGACGTGCCCGGCGTCGGCCGCATGGTCATGGGCTCCATGGCCGCCGCCAAGGCCGCGCAGGAGGCCAAGGCCGCCGGCGACGAGGAGACCTTCGCCGCCAAGATGGCCGAGTCCAACGAGATTCGCAAGCAGGCCTACGCCAAGCTGCACCACGACATGCAGCACTTTGTGAACGAGGCCACCGTGGAGCAGCTCACCCAGATCAAGGAGGCTATCGCCGCCTCGGCCGCCCGCGCGCAGCAGGCCGGCATCGACGCCATCGAGGTCCACGGCGACCGTCTGGTGGGTTCTCTGTGCTCGGCCATCCTCAACCAGCGCACCGACGAGTACGGCGGATCGTTCGAGAACCGCGTCCGCTACGCGCTCGAGGTCGTCGCCGCCATTAAGGAGGCCGCGCCGGAGCTGATGGTGGAGTACAAGCTCCCCGTGATCATGGAGAACCCCGACGGCACGCCGCGCGGCAAGGGCGGCCTGCTGCCCGACGAGGCCTGCGAGTTCGCCAAGCTGCTCGAGGGCGCCGGCATCGACATGATCCAGGTGGCGCAGGCAAACCACACCGGCAACATGGGCGACACCATTCCGCCCATGGGCGCCATGCCCTACAACTGGACGCTGCCCGTGGCAGAGCGCGTCAAGGCCCTGGTCTCCGTGCCGGTGGCAACCGTCGGCCGCGTTGTTTCGGTCGAGGCCGGCGAGAAGATCCTGGAAGACGGCTCGGCCGACATCGTCGCGTACGGCCGCTCGCTCATGTGCGACCCCGACATTGCGCTCAAGGCCGCTACGGGTGAGCCCATCCGCGAGTGCCTCAACTGCAACAAGGGCTGCGTCGACGCGATCCAAAACCGCAAATACATCTCGTGCGTGCTCAATGCCGAGAACGGCGACGAGGCGACCATCGCCATTAAGCCGGGCGAGGGCGACAAGAAGATCGCCGTGGTGGGCGGCGGTATTGCCGGCCTGGAGGCGGCGCGCGTGGCGGCCAAGCGCGGCTACGACGTGACCGTCTACGAGGCGAGCGACCATCTGGGCGGCCAGATTGTGCTGGCGGCCGCGCCTCCGCGCAAGGACGAGATCATGCGCTCGGTCGAGTACTACGAGAAGATTCTGCCCGGCCTGGGCGTGAAGGTTGAACTCAACCACACCGCTAGCCCCGCGGACCTCAACGCCGCCGACGCCGCGATTGTGGCCGTGGGCGCGCACGATGTGGTCATTCCCGTACCCGGTGCCGATTCGGAGAAGGTTGTCTCGAGCTGGGACGTGCTGGCCGGCAAGGTGGAGCTCAGCGGGCGCGTCGCCGTCATTGGCGGTGGCCTGGTGGGCACCGAGACTGCCGAGTACCTGCTGCAGCACGGCTGCGAGGTGGCGATCGTGGAGATGCTCGACAAGATTGCCGCGGGCGAGTCCGAGACCATTCTGCCGCTGATTATGAGCGACTTTGCCGAGCATGGCGTTGAGCAGCATGTTAAGACCCGCCTGACCGCCATTACCGACGAGGGCGTGGAGGCCGTTCGCACCACCGAGGACGGTGCCGAGGAGCCGGTGAAGATTGCTTGCGATTACGTGGTGATGGCCGTGGGCTCCAAGGCCAACGCGTTTGACCTGGACGGCGTGACGGTGCCCGTGACCTGCGTGGGCGACTGCTCGGGCGAGCGCACCGCCGACATTGCGAGCGCTATCCGCACGGCGTATCACGCGGCCAACGAGCTGTAAGCAAGAAAGCTATCGCGTGTTGAGTGGGCGGGGAGTGCCGTATCGGCGCTCCCCGCCTTTTTGTCAATGAGGGCGCCCCTGACCAGCGGGTTCAGAAAATCCGAATTTCATACACCAGAAAATCCGACTCTTTAGAACACAAAAATCCGAATTATATGAACACGAAAATCCGAATCACAACCACCCGAAAATCCGAATTTGCTACAGTGGAATAGAGGAATCAGAAAGCAGGAACTGGAAATCTGCGGGGGTGGCTCATGGCGGGCGAGAGGCTACATCGGGACGGATACATCCCGCGTATCGTGGATGCGCAAATCGAACGCTACCTTCGCGTCTTTGGCGCGGTCGAGATTGCGGGCACCAAGTGGTGCGGCAAGACGTGGGCCGCGCTCGAGCACGGGGCGTCCGTCTCGTATGTCGACGAGAATCTCGACCTCGCGCGTGCCGACCCGGCGATGATGTTGCTGGGAGACCGTCCGCATATTATCGATGAGTGGCAGCGCGTTCCCCAGATTTGGGACTACGTTAGACACGAGGTCGACCGTGCCCGGGGTACGCGCGGCGCCTATATCCTCACGGGTTCCGCCACGCCTGCGTTTGGCTCAAAGGCGGAGGCGCCCGCGCATAGTGGAGCCGGCCGCATCGGCCGCGTCCGCATGCACCCCATGACGCTTGTCGAGACAGGTGAGTCTAACGGCAAGGTGAGCCTGGCGGGCTTGTTTGAGCATCGTTTTGAGCCCTGCCGGTGCGATGGCGATACGCCGGGGCTTGTCGAAGCCGCTTGCCGCGGCGGCTGGCCCGAGGCGATCGATATGGTTTCGGCCGACGCCCAGCTCATCGCCCGCGAATATCTCAACACCACGTTTTCGAGCAGCTTCCCGGCGGTTGGTCTCGACCCCGATATTGCTCGTCGAGTCTCCGCATCGATCGCGCGCAATCTGGGACAGGCGACCACGTATAAAACGATTCTTATGGATATGTTCGGTGCCGAGGAGGAACCCGCAGCGTTTGCCGACGAGACCAAGGTGCGTAGGTACCTGGATGCCCTCAAAGGCATGTTCATTCTCGAGGAGGTCCCCGGTTGGGTTCCCGCCGCGCGCGACAAACGACGCTTTACCGTCAAACCCAAGCGCTATCTGGCAGATCCAAGCCTTGCTTGCGCCTTGCTGGGCATGTCCTTGCAGGCGCTGCTTGCCGACTGGCAGACATTTGGTCTGGTGTTTGAGAATATGGTCATACGCGACCTTTCGGTCTACGCGCGGTCGCTCGACCTGCTGGATAGTACGCCCGTGCGCTATTATCGCGACGATTCGGGCCTTGAATGCGATGCCATCGTGCAGCTAGCCGATGGACGGTGGGCCGCCTTTGAGATTAAGGTGAGCGAAGATAAGGCGAGCGCCGGCGTCGAGAGCCTCAAGCGCGTTCGCAAGAAGGTCTGTGGAAATCCTCGTTCACGCACACGCGAACCGGAGTTTATGGCCGTGATTGTGGGGGTGGGTGAGTACGCCCGCGAGGTCGAGAACGGTATCTACGTGATACCCGTGCGCGCGTTGGGGTGTTAAGGGGGCGGTACGTCGTGCGTCCGCTGCCCGGTGCTACGGATTGGTGCAAGGGGGTCAGGTTACTTTGCACCAAGGGCTCGACTTTTAAGACATCATTAAGGCTTGTGTTGTGGAGAAAACCGCAGGTCAATGCTATTCTCTTGCCTTATCGTATGGTGTTGTATTCTGCCTGAATTCTATGCCTACGAGCAATGGATTGAGCACGACCAAGCGGAAAGGATGGCACGCCCACTAGCAGGGCAAACGTAAACGATGAGTGGCATGGACCGACATAGCGAGCTCTAGCAGCACAAGACGGCGGCCGAGTACCGCCAAGCTGCCGACGAGCATGTGCGGACCCTCAAGGATTTCTGGAAGGATTTCCTGGTGAGCGGTCTGTTTGTGCTGGCCGCCATCGTTGCCATCTTTGCATGCCTGGCCTGGTTTTCCGCGAATAACCGAGTGAGCGCCACGGGAAGCACGATCGCGGCGAAGGGCCCGCGGTTTGTGCTCTCGAGAACGCAGGACGGCACGGCGGGCAAGTACGACGCCCAGGACAACTACGCGTCGGACAGTACAAGCCTTGCCGTGAACAATTTTTTCAACCTCAATAACATGAGTGCCGATGGCAGTCTCTCTCCGGGATCGGCGGGCCAGCTCCGGCTCAACGTCAAGCCGCTCTGCAACGACCTGCACGATATCACGGTGGAGATGACCTGGGAGATTTCTGTCCAGACGAGCGCTGCGGGTACGGGCACCGCCGCGGACGCATCGAAAAACGAAGAGATCATCAACTCGCTTAAAGATTTGGTGCGCGGTCATATCCTGGTTTTCTAGGGCAAAGACACCTCTGGCTTTTACTCCAATCCGCTGGTTCCCACGACAACCACGGTGACCCAGGACGGAGCCAGCGTTACCGTCATCACGCAGAGCTTTGCCATCCCAAAGTCGAGCTTTTACGCTGCGGACTCAAATAGCACGACCGAAACCGTTACCAAAACCCTCTACTGGATTTGGCCGGAGCAGTTCAAGAGCTATGTTCACACGGGCAACGCCGGCTACGGTGGCAACCTTTTTGCGAGCACGGACCCCGCCGCGGGATACGCAGCCTTCGTCGGCGACATCAACAGTAACCACGCGCGCCATTTCCGCGCCGATAGCACGAGTGTGCCAGGTCAGGCGCCTAGTGCGGTTCCGCCTGTCGGAGCCGGCATGTCCTCTGCGGATGTGGAAACCTGCGCCAGCTACTACAACAACGCCGACGAGGTTATCGGCAAGAACATCAAGTACATTCGCGTGCACTTTACCGCCAAGGAGACGGATAAATAAATGGACGAGCAGCTTAATGCCCGCGAGCAGGGCGATATCAAACACAACGAAGGAGCGGCAAACCCCGGCGGCAACGGGTTCGGCTCGCACGGCGAAGCGCGTCCGGTTGGCCGCATCGAGTGCATCAAGACGTGGACCAGCAATCATCGTCGCGAATCCCTGGCCATCATGGGCCTGTTGGCCGTGCTTCTCGTGTTGCTGGGGTTGACGCTCGGATGGTTTGTCGATGCCAATCGCGGCTCCACCGTCGGCAAGATCAAGGAGCCGGCAGAGCTCAAGGTGCTGGGCCCCAACGCTACGGCCGCCGAGCAGATCGACCTGAGTTACAACCCCGAATACGGCGATACCAAGACCGGCAACACGGTGACGCTCAAGCGCCCGTTTTGCGTGCAGACGGGCGGCGATGGGTTTGAGCTGCAGCTTGCGAATACGACCAATATTAAAGGTCTCACTATCGAGCTGTATAAAGCCGAGAATCAGGGCCTAGGTGATACTCCCGACGTGAGCGGCACTGCGGGTGGCAAGCCCTATAGCATGAAAATGTCTGAAACGGATCTGCTGAAGAGCTTCACGCCCATCAACGACCCGGGCGGCGGCCTGGCAGCCGTGCCGGGCGAGGGCGCAAGCGACCCTACATTCAAGGACTATCAAAACGTCCAGCGCAACGCACGCCCGCTCTACCGTTTCAAGGTGTTCAGCAAAAGCGAACTCAACGCCAAGACACTCGACGGCTCGAATGGCAAGGACACGCTCAACTTTATCATCGAGCTTTCGTGGGATGAGAGCGCCAAAGAGACCGATGTGATCTACCTGATCGCGCGCAACACGAGCGGTAAGTAGGAGAGGGGGCGCACATGGAGAAGCAGGGGAAGCAGCAGGATGCCGAGCGCGAGCAGCTGGCAAAAAGCAAAAGCCTAGTCAAGAACAAGCTGGTTGTGGCGGCAATCGCACTTGTTTGCGCCGTGGCGCTCGTGATGGGTGGTTACTTTACCTATTCCGCCTACATCGCCAACGGATTTCTTAAGTCCGTCGCCGCGACGGGTACCGCTCAGAGCCTGTTTGCGAGCGATTTGCTCACGGGCTACATGGGTACGCCTAGCAGCGACGAGCTCGACCGTGCCCAGCGGATGCTAGTAATGAAGTGACGTACGTCTACAAGCAGGCGAGCAAAACATGAGAGAGACGGGTCGAGCCTAACAAAACCGACCCCAAAGATACGCTTGACGACGCGACGATGCATAGCTATCTCCAGAGTGACTACTACAGCATCGAGCCGGAGAACGACAAGGGGGAAAGCATTGACACGCTTGAGCTGGACGCTGCCGTTTTTCAGGGCTTGGGTAATAAAGGTTACCCGTTCCGTGGCGTTATCGTTGGTAATCTGAGGGGCTCGTCGCAGGTAGCTACGCAGGCGGCTATCAAGATCCGCAACTCCAAGGACACAGGTGCGCTTTCTGGGTTGATCCCGTATAGCTACGGTAGCGTTGTGAGTAATCTGAACATTGAATACTCGGGCAAGGCGGCCTCTATTGCACATAAGAATAAAGACGCCTCTGGCGTGCCGGGCGCGTTTTTTGGCGGCGTGATCGGGTGCGTCCGCAGCGGGACCGATGGTTTGTATGAGAACGTAACGGATGGCATTTCCAACTACGTAACGGGGGCGAGTGAACTTGCCGAGGTTAAAGCTGAGGGCAATGCGATTACCTTCACCGACACGAAGGAGAATGGCAAATTCAAAACGCAGAACGCTGGTACTACGTTTAGCCTGCCCTTTACTGTTACGGTCAAAACGCAGGTTGAGCCGAGTCGGTTCTATGCGAACTATCGCTTGGTGATGACAGCGAGCCTGGTTAAGGGTGACATGGCGAGCGCAACGCCTCAATCGCCCGACTATGTGACCTATACGCTCACGAGGGTGAACCTCAACGGCATCGATCACTGATTCCGAAGCCGACTAGCTTCGCAAGGGGGGGCGGCAACCACCCAGTTGCCGCCCCCCTAGTCTGCGCGATCCCAGTCTTGGACTCCGCTGGACAGTTAGTTCAGATACGTATAATTCCAGACCGCAGCAGGCGCATCCGGCGCTCGTTTTGGGGCAAAAAACAGTCCAGAACTATGGTTAGCTGGCCGATATGAGCTCGATTTGCATTTAGTGAGCTGCCAACGGGGCTTCTCAGGGGGCCAGAATAGAGTTTCGGCGCTGTCAAAAAATACGAATCTGAACTAACTGTCCAGCTGCCGCTGGAGAAAGGCGTTTTAGCTTTGCCGACTTCCCAGCATCTTTCCAGCTTTCCACTTAACTTAACATCTAGGGTGGAAAGCTGGAAAGTTAAGTGGAAAGCTGGAGAGTAAACGGAAGGCCCGCCGCGTTAACTTAGGGGCTAGGAGGGGTTAATAATTACGCAAACCATACCGAGCCAAACAAAAAGATATCAATCTGGTTGGTAAAACACCCTCAATGAGCTGCGAGCTAACTAGCTGCGTAAATAGAACGTAAAGAAATGTCGCAAATAAATGGCAAATGCCCAGATGCCGCCGTTGCTATTTTCAATTAACTGCTACGCGCGAACAGCAAAATGCTACTATCTAACATGCACGTAAGAAAGCAGATTAACGGTTAAGGCTAAGAAGTGGCAGGTATGTCAGAAGCAACTAGGACTCGCACGCATGCGCCTGAGGTTAGGCAGCGCGCCGTCGAGGTCCTCCAAGAGGGGGTCGGTCATCGCGCCCTCGCCGCGGAGCTCGGCATTCCCCAGGCCACGGCTCGTCAGTGGGCCCGCGCATATGCCGTGGGCGGTGCCGATGCCGTGCTCAACGCGGGCACTCACCATCACACGTATTCGTACGAGGTTAAGCTCGCCGTAGTTAAGGATCGCCTGGAAAACGGCCTGACGGTTCGCGAGGCCATGATCAAACACCAGATTCCCAGCGAGTCTTCGGTTAAGGCCTGGTGCCGCCAGTATCGCGACGGCGGCGAGGCAGCGCTGGTTGATAAGCCGCGCGGTCGTAAACCACGCGCCAAGAAAGCGGAGTAGCGAAAACGTGCGCCTACGGGGTGCATTTTTTCTATCGCGATGCCCCTCTAAAGGCTCTTTCGGAGCAGAGGAGGTTGTCATGTAATGGGGCGCGCCCTGCACTGCCGCGACGGGGCCCGCCATATTGCTTCAATACGGACAGGCTTCTTACCTCGCACGTCTAAAGTTCCACAGTTGGCCGAAAGCCCGCCTTCAGGTGCTCAAATTAGCGTTATAACGTAATGCATGTATAGCGTTTTAGCATGGGGGAGTGATGGTATGACGCTACTGTATTTCCTTACCCTGTTTCCGCTGGTACCGGCGCTGGGCATGCTGCTCGCGCGCGGTGACCGCGCCCGCGATGCGGCGGGGCTCATAGGCTCCGGCATTATTATGGCGGTGACAGTTGTAGTCGCCGTCATGTTTTTTGGCACGGGTCCGCAGAGCTTTGAGGTTGCCCCCGGCACCTCGCATGTGCTCTCGATCATCAGTTCCGTTATCGACGTCATCCTGTGCGCTGTCATCCTGTACAACGCGTACAAATATAGGAACGCGCTCACCACGGTGCTCGGCATAGTCCAGCTGGTGGGCTCGCTCGCCTTTGCAGCCATGACGCTGCCCGCGGCCGAAGCCGTCACGGCAACGCCACTCTACCTGGACTACATGAGCGTGATCATGGTCCTCGCCGTCGGCATCGTTGGCAGTCTAATCTGCTTGTATGCCCTGGGCTACATGAAGGACTTCCAGGCCCATGACGAGCACGAGGCCGCGCTGCGCGGGCAGACCGCGCCCGACCGTCGCCCGCAGTTCCTGGCGCTCATGTTCCTGTTCCTCTCGGCCATGTTCGTCATCGTGACGAGCGACAACCTTGAGTGGCTGTTCTGCGGCTGGGAAATCACCACCGTGTGTTCGTTCCTTATGATTGGCTACACGCGTACGCCCGAGGCCATCAAGAACGCCTTTACCCAAATCATCCTCAACATGCTGGGCGGCATCGCGTTTTTGGCCGGACTTATGTATCTGCACGTTAACGGCATGCCGCTGACCATCTCGGGCATGATCGAGCTTTCCGGCACCGGAACCGCGCAGTCCGCGCTGCTGGTGATGCCGGTCATCCTGTTGTCGCTCGCCGCGCTCACCAAGGCCGCACAGATGCCGTTCCACACTTGGCTGTTGGGTGCCATGGTTGCACCCACTCCCACGAGCGCCCTGCTGCACTCGTCAACCATGGTCAAAGCCGGCGTGTTCCTGATGGTCAAGCTGAGCCCACTCTATGCCATCTACCCCGTGACCGGCTTTATGGTCACGAGTGTGGGTGCCATCACGTTTTTGCTCGCTGCACTCATGGCCATCTCGCAGAGCAACGCCAAACGCGTGCTCGCGTACTCCACCATTTCCAACTTGGGCCTCATCAGTGCCTGCTTGGGTGTCGGCGCGCCCGAGGCCGTATGGGCGGCCATCTTCCTGATCTTGTTCCACACGGTGGCCAAGTCGCTGCTGTTCCTGTGCGTGGGCACGGCCGAGCATCATATCGGCAGCCGCAATATCGAGGACATGGACGGCATGTTCAGCCGCATGCCGCACCTGACGCGTCTGATGATGCTGGGCATTATGGGCATGTTTGTGGCGCCGTTTGGCATGCTCGTGTCCAAGTGGGGCGCCCTGGTGGCGTTTGCGCAGACCGGCAACGTGCTCATGATCATGGTGCTTGCCTTTGGCTCGGCCGCGACGTTTTACTTCTGGGGCAAGTGGCTTGCCAAGCTTTCGGGCGTCGACCCCACGGCTCAAAACGTTGAGGTCAATGTCCATAAGACCGAATGGATGGCCCTCAACACCATCGCCGCGCTGCTGATTCTGTGCTGCGTGGCGTTTCCGGTTATCTCGAGCGGTCTGGTGTCGCCTTACTTGGCCATGGTGTTTGGCCGCGTGCCGTACGTTATTGGCAAGGACGCCATGTATCTGATGGTGGTTATCGTGGCTTTTATCGCCGTGGTGCTGCTGACGTCATTCCGCGTGAGCAACAAACCGCACGTCAACGTGTACCTTTCGGGCGTGGGAACCGACAAATATCGCCATTTCCGCGGCTCGATGGGACACGAGGTGAAGGCCGAAAAGCGCAATTGGTACTCGGAGGACGCCCTTGGCGAGAAGCGTATTGGCCCCGCGGGTAGCGTCGTATGCTGCAGCATTATCTTGTTTGCGCTGCTGTGTTGCGCATGGATTGGGCCCGAGCGACTTGCCATGAGCGCGCCCTCGGTGCTGCGCGGCAAGTATTTCGAAGGTTCGGGCGTCGTGGGCATCTTTATTGGCACCGTGGCGTTTGCCTTGCTGGCGCCGCTTGCGGGCGGCTTGATCGACGGCATCGACCGCAAACTTTCGGCTCGCATGCAGGGCCGCGTGGGCCCGCGCCTGCTGCAGCCCTTCTACGACGTTGCCAAGCTGCTGCGCAAGGCCCCTGCCAGCGTAAACACCATGGACGATACCTATATGGCGTGCGCGCTCATCTTTACCGTCGTGGGCGGCGGCATCTTTGTGTCGGGCTCCAACACGCTGCTGTGCGCTTTTATGGTTACGCTCGCCGCGATCTTTGTGGTGCTGGCGTCCGCCTCGACGCAAAGCCCGTTTGCCCAGGTCGGTGCCGACCGCGAGTTGCTGCAGGTCATGAGCTACGAGCCCGCCGTTTTGCTGATGAGCGTGGGCCTGTACCTTGCCACCGATAGCTTTGATTCCATCGCCGTGACCGGACAGTCGGCGCCCATCATCGTGTACAGCGCGCCCATTTTCTTGGCGCTGCTTGCGGTGCTCACCATCAAGCTACGCAAGTCGCCGTTCGACCTTTCGTACTCGCATCACGCGCATCAGGAGATTGTCCAGGGCGTCGCCACCGAGATGAGCGGCGGCACGCTGGCCAAGATGACCCTTATGCACTGGTGTGAGACCGTGCTGTTTTTGATGTGGGTGGGCATGTTCTTTGTTTGGGACAACCCGGTGAGCTGGGTCGTAGCCCTGGTCGTGATGGCCGCGACGTATTTTGTCGAGGTGCTGATCGACAACACCTTCGCACGCAGCACCTGGCGCAGCTGCTTTAAGCTCGGCTGGGGCGTGGCGCTGGTGTTTGGCCTGCTCAACCTTATGCCCATCCTCGTCGACGTGTTTATTTAGGAGGCGGCATCCATGGATCATAAAATGTCGCGCTCGCCGTGGGTTATTCATTACGACGGCTCGAGCTGCAACGGATGCGATATCGAGGTGCTGGCCTCGCTCACGCCGCTGTTCGATGCGGAGCGCTTTGGCGTGGTCAACACCGGCAACCCCAAGCATGCGGATATCTTTTTGGTGACGGGGTCGGTCAATGCCCAGAACCTGCCCGTCGTGCGTCAGATTTACAACCAGATGCTCGAGCCCAAGTGCGTGGTGGCCTGCGGTATCTGCGCATGCTCGGGCGGCGTATTCCGCGATGCCTATAACGTGATCGGTGGCGTGGACCGCGCGATTCCCGTGGACGTGTACGCGCCCGGATGCGCCATTCGCCCCGAGACCGTGATCGATGCCATCGTGGAGGCGTGCGGCATCCTGGACCAGAAGGAGGCCGTGATGCGTGCCGGCGGCGACCCGCTTACCGTAGGCGGCGCTGCTACCTGGGATGGTGGCGTTGAGCTGGGCGAGGACGGGTTTGTGGCTGCTGCGGGTGCCGGGGCCGGTGTCGACGCAGGCACGGCTGACGGTGCGCCCGCCGCTGCAAAGGAGGCCGAGTAATGCAAAAGGCTATCTATACCACCGTTGGGATCGACGAGCTCCTGTCGCATGTCCAGGCGCTCAAGGGCGTCGGCGCGCGCTTTGTGCAGATGCACGCCGAGCGCAACGTCGACGACGGCACGTATCGTCTGGTCTATACGTTTATCAACGTTCATGCTGCTCAGGAGCATATTGCGCAGGACGGCAGCTATGCGATTGAGAACCTGGTAGTCGAGGGAATCGACCGGTACCAGGAGATTCCGTCCATCAGCTCGTATTATCCGGCGGTATTCCCGTTTGAAAATGAGGTCCACGACCTATTCGGTCTTGCCATCACCGATATACAGATCGACTTTAAGGGCTTTTTCTACCAGGTCTCGACCGCTGAACCCATGAGCGTTATCACGCCCGAGGTGAAGGCCGCGCGCGAGAAGGCCATGAAGGTCCGCGCGGCCGCCGAGGCCAAGGCGCGCAAGGCCGCGGCCGAAAAGGCCGCCGCTGCTGCGGATGCTGCAGGGGAGGGTGCTGCGAGCGCTGCTGCCGCCCAGCCCGCAGCGGCTGCCGGCTCCGATGCTCAGCATGACGAGGCTGCCGCCAAGGCCGCGCTCAAGGCTGCCGAGATGGAGGCAAAGCTCGCCGCCATGGATCCCGAGAAAGCGGCCAAGGTCCGCGCGGCGCTTGCCGCCAAGGCCGTCCGCGACAAGCAGAAAAAGGAGGCGTAAGGTCCATGGCTCATCGCTCCGTAATTCCGTTTGGCCC
>OGHK01002046.1_pt1 | contig 15050 bp, 10 predicted proteins | sample 1571411 | NCBI WGS metagenome assembly OGHK01 (sample SAMEA2582043, study PRJEB24529) | metagenome | biome: Human gut stool | place: China | collected 2011 | reverse complement strand
GGATGAAACTCAAATCTATAAATATGTGGTGCAAAACGTTGCATTAGAACATGGTAAAACCGCTTGCTTTATGCCAAAACCAATCACAGGTGATAATGGTTCTGGTATGCACTGTAATATGTCATTAAGCAAAGACGGTAAAAATATTTTCCAAGGTGATAAATATGCAGGTCTTTCTGAAACCGCACTTTATTACATTGGTGGTATCATTAAGCACGCTAAAGCATTAAATGCATTCACTAACCCAAGTACGAACTCATATAAACGTTTAGTGCCAGGTTTTGAAGCGCCAGTATTATTAGCTTACTCTGCAAGTAACCGTTCTGCTTCAATTCGTATTCCAGCAGTAACTAGCCCGAAAGCTATCCGTATTGAAGCGCGTTTCCCAGATCCGATGGCAAACCCATACCTTGCATTTCGGATTGGCTTTCCGGAAAGATTCGATCAAGGAAAGATAATCCCGAACGAAATCGTCCCGGTAATTCGGCCATGCCCGAGGGTCCGTATCGTTCAATCCCAGATGGATGATCACGTAATCCCCGGCAAACCTCAGTGCCTTTTGATACGCCTCTTGTTGGGTATAAGGACGATATCCCTTGTTTAATAAAGTAGCCCCGCTATGCCCGAAGTTCTCCACTTCGTAGGCATCTCCAAGCATCTGTTGCAATTGGACCGGGTAGCAGTTTGTTTCCCTGTTCTCGATTCCGTAGCCGTAGGTCACGCTATTACCTACGCAAGCCACCTTGATTCTTTGCGCTTGCCCCATGAGAGCGAAAGCGAGGAAGATGGATAAGATTCCTATTATTTTTCTCATTTCATTCAACCGAATTAGACGTTATTTAAGTTGTTTATCCGGAGAGTAAACCAGTCCTTCCACCGCTTTCTCTCCATCCGGGGTGACGCAAACGAACGTAAACATCCATTTCACCAGACGGACCTCGGGGGTATTGAACGTACCGACCGGAAGCTTCATGAACACCTTGTTCCAGCCTTTTTCCAGATGGACCGGGGTTGGTTTACGGCTTACGCAGTTCTCGTTCCCCAGTGGGATCTCATTGGACTTCTCCCGGTGGGTAGCGGTCCATACGGGGGGCGTTATCTCTTGATCATTTACCCAGATACGGCTCTCTTTATAATCCCATTTCCCTTGTGAGGGAGGAAGATCCATCTCCGAGCGCCCGTAATTCTGGAATTCGATCCACGCCCCTACGTCTTGCGTCTTGGGCGAATAGATCCAAGTCCATGCGTAAGCGGTATGATTCGGCTGCGGGTCCTTATAGACACCGGGAACCAGCGGTCCCCAGACATGGCGCAGGTAGATTCCGGCACCGATGGCGTCGTGCGTGCCGTAGCTTTTCCCTTCATAGGTATATTGCGTCTGAAGCGCCTTTTCCGGAGGGAAAGAGCGGGTCAGTTCCCCATCATTCGGGAAAGGGTCGGTGATACGCCATCTCACGTTGGTTTGCTTGACGTAGGCGAACGGGTATCCTTGGAAATGATGTTCTTTATGCCATAACATCCGCCGCTCAAAATCGACAAATGCCTTATGCTCCTCGTTATCGGGATCGATAGGCAGCATCGTTCCGTTCTTATCGAAATATTGATAGCCGCCGCCCAACCAAGAACGTTCGGCGATCGCTAATAGATTCGGATACAAATTATTCTCCCGGATCAATTTGTCCTCCGGCTGTACGATCCGGTCGTGCCATACGGCAAGGATCGTACCCGCCAAATCATGGCTTCCTTGCGGTTCATTGTAAATACGGCTGGTGTACAAGGCGATTAAGTCGGCGAACGTATCAAAATGGTTGATATAATGGAAACGGGAGTCGATCGCAGGAATGCCCGGTCGTGCTTTTCCCCGGTAACTCCACATTTGCTCCATGTCGATCTCACCCGGTTTGTACTTCCATCCCGGGTTCCAAGAGATCACTTGTTTCCCTTTCGCACGGATATAAGCGACCATCTCGGGTACGAACTTCGGATTGGTAAACTTTACCTCGTCCGTACCGATATGTAAGTAAGGAACCTCCTCGAATACCTCGCAAACCTCATCCATCAATAGTTTTAAGATCGCCATACCCTCCTTGCCCTGCATATCATGACGGAACGCCCGGATGAAAGCGTCGCTATGCCCCGGCATATCGATCTCCGGGATCAATAGTACGTTATGCTCCTTGCAAAAGCGAACCAGCTCCTTTGCCTCCTCGATCGTGTAATATTTTCCGGGCATACGGCTCATATTGCAGCTGTCGTTCAGCATCGGAAAGATCTTGCTCTCCAGACGCCAAGCTTGGTTCTCCGTGAGATGCCAATGAAATACGTTCATCTTGTAGCGGGAAAGTACCTCGATCTCCCGTTTCAGTTCTTCCATGGAGATATAGCTCCGCCCTACGTCTTGCATGAATCCTCGTATGCGGAAAGCAGGCCAGTCGGTGATCTCGCAACCTTGGATGGAATATTGGTTTCCTCGTCGCTCGGTCAGTTGGCGTAAGGTCTGTATCGCCCAATAAGCCCCTTGCTCGGACACTGCCCGGATGGTTATGCCCCGGGAAGAGACGCTTAGTTGATAAGCCTCCTCGGAGTTGAGGGGGATTCCGTCCAATTTGTCAACCAAGGAAACCTCTATCTTGTATCGGCTGTCCGGTTGGACGCTTACCGGCAGCTCCTCCAAGAATTCCATTAGGATGGAACGGAGTTTCCCTTCGGAAGAAACCGCGATTTCCTTCGGATGGAACGAAGCGTTTGTCCGGACGTATTTTTGGGGCAAGGGCAATAAAACAGGATTCCGGGCCTGTAAAGACCCGGAAATGCCTATATATACAATAAGAATAAGATTCAGTATTGATCTCATAGATTGTTTCTCTAAGGAATAAGATCTGTTAGCTTAATGGCTTGGAAGGTCATATGCGCCACGCTTGACTCGTAGAAGATTCCAACCGTTTCCTTATCGATCATGGAGAGACAGGAATATCCCCAGCCCTCGGCCTCGTCTAATAAGACTTGATGTTCCGTAGGCCAAGTAAGTCCGCCGTCCAGACTCGCCTTGATCGTGATATGATTACGCCCTTTTGTCGTATTCGGGTTGGAGAAGAGTAAAAGGTCTTTGCCGGTGATGTTGTCTTTGGCGTTTACCTTGATCAAGCTGGCCATACAAACGGGTTCCTGCAAGGCACTGCGGCTGGAAGGATGCTCTGTCCATGTCTTGCCTAAATCTTTTGTCGTGGCTACGGCACGGCTACCGCCCCGGTTATCGCGCATATTTAGCATCAATACGCCCGGCTCTACCTCGGCAACTTGCGCCTCCGTGGTATTCGTGCGGGCTAAGTTATGCAGGTGCCATGTTTTCCCGCGGTCTTTGCTATACATAATGCCGGCGTTGGGCACACGGGTAGCGTCGATAAACTGGATGGGGAAGACCAAAGTACCGTCTTGCATCGTGATGCCTCGTCCCGGGCCTTGCAATAGGAAATACCAAGACGGGTCTTTTACTTGAGACGTGATGTTGATCGGTTCGCTCCACGTCTTACCATCGTCCTCACTTTTCACGAGCATAAGTTGGGCGGTCTCGTCCGGTGTCATTCCCGGCATGGAGTTCCACCAAGCCCGTTCGTTACCCATACCATGCGTCCATGCGGCTACTACCCAGATCGTATTGGTCTTTTCGTCTACCAAGATCGATGGGTCTCCCACGCCGTTTTGTCCGTGGGGCAGGCCATCCGTTTGTTTGAAAGTCATGGCTACTCGCATCGGTTCCCAAGTTTGTCCCTTATCGGTACTGCGGCTTACTCCGATATCGATTTTCTCTTGCAGGTCCACGCTGCTATTATAGCGAATATCGTAGACTCCGAGTAATGTTCCGTTATTCGTCGTCACTAATCCCGGGATGCGGAAGGCCGCCGATCCGTCATCCCCGGCTTGGCGTACGCCGATACCTACATGGCGTTCGTCCACCTTTCCTTTCCAAGTGATGTCGATCGGTTTGTTGTTGATCTGGGCGTTAGGTATCGTAGTCGCTACTTTTGCCAATAAGGAAGTCTCTGGCTTCATCTGGATACTTACCCAGAAATAATTGATGCCTTTAAGCATCGGTTGTTTAGAGGTTAGTTTTACCGTGCGCGACAAGGGGGCGGTAACCTCATCTTGCCGTACGGAATAAGATTCAAGAGCCTTACGGGTATTTCCCGGTATATGGCTGGATATGTACGTAACGGGACTGAAATGTTCCCCTTTGCGGGATGGAGCTTCCACTCCGCTATAAAATAGACGTATCGCTTGGATGTCCGACAGATTGACATTGTCTCCGATCTGTATCGTGATCTCGTTTAATACATCCCCTTTTTGGGCCGGTATCCGCATCTCGTAAAGTACATTGTCGATCCGGTCTATCAAGATGGGGATTTGTTGCTCTCGCACATAAAGACTGTCTGCCGCAAAAGCCGTTTGTACGATGAAAAGAAGGCAGAAATACAGGAAAGTTTTTTTCATGATGTTTTTTGTTTGTAGGTTGAAATTAATAGATATGTGAATTCCAAAGGTAGCGATATTCATTCATATGAACAAAGCCCCTTTGGAATTCGTGCCAAAAACCTAGTTATATCCAATCGCCTTAAACCTATGTACGATTAGTATCCGGGAGTCTGTTTCAATGCGGGATTGTTTGTCAATGCATCCTCGTTGATCGGCCACAAAAGACGAGACTCTTGTGCGGTCGTGTATTTCAAGACATATTGATTACCGAAACGTCTCAAGTCATACCAACGCTTGCCCTCGAAGAAGAACTCGCGCAGCCGTTCTTTCAATATAGCTTCCATCACGTTCTCATCGCCCCCCTCAAATGGGTTATCGTTATAGAAACTTCCCTTGTCATTCGGATAAGCGACCTCGTTTTTATGTGCGTTGAAATATTCAGAACCGTAAGCACGCTCGCGTACGGCATTGATCTCCGTGGAAGGATCTTCTCCTAAGAGAGCTTTAGCCTCGGCTAGTAGTAACAGGGCATCGGCATAACGGTAAATAGGATAATCATCCAGCCAGTTACGTTCGTTGCTACCCTCCAATGTTGTTCCTTGGAATTTGTATGCGAATGGAGCGATGTACTTTATGCTTCCGTCTTCCTGTTTTTGATAAACAGCTTTCAAGGTTCCTGTCAGACGGGAATCATTTTCGCGGAAAGTTTTCCAGTAATGATCTTTCTTAACTTGGTAACGCATTAAACCGTGGAAATTATAACCCGGAATTTCCATGAATGGGGTTCCTGATTCATCGCAATAGTTTGCCATGTATTCACGTTGCGGAACCATGTTGTTTCGCCAATTATAATCTTTCCACATGGTGAATTCATCTTTGATACTCTTGAAAGCGAAGATGATCTCGCTATTCTCCTTATTCCCATAGGCGAATACATCAGTAAACTTATCCTGTAGCTTTAGGTTGCCGTTTTGTTGAAGATCTTGCAAAGCAGCCTTGGCGGTAGAATAATCTCCTGTACCTCCACCCATTTGGCGACCACTCCATAAATAAACTTCACCTTTTAGTATCAATGTGGCTGATTTAGACCAGTAGCCTTTTCCATATTTGTAAGAATAATCACTACCGAAAGCATTGACGGAAGCGTCAATGTCTTTCTTGATCTGGTCCATGACCTCACTTGCTGGAGACGCCGCTTTTTCCAAATGAGAGATATCCAGTTCGTTACCTAGAGTAGGTTCGGTTACCAAAATTACATCTCCCCATGAACGTAATAGATGGAAATAAATATACGCACGCATACCATATGCTTCACCTAAGAAGTAGTTCTTCTCATTTTCATCTAATAAGGTAGTCTCGTTGGTCTTACGGATCATGAGGTTTAATTGGTTGATTGTCTCATAGAAATCTCCAAAATTGCTGATGCCCGTAAATTCAGCGTTGATCGTATTATACGGATATCGTTCTACGCCTTGAGTGGCTTCACCTCCGAAAGGCTGGTCGCCATAAATATCGGCACGTGGTTCACCCAGTACGAATATATTATAGCTACGTAAGCGAAGCAAGGAATGCAGACCTGTATTGAATGCCTTGAATTGGTCCGATGATTTCCAATAGTTAGCATCGGAAATACTGCTGACTGGCTCCATGTCCAACGAGGTGCATCGATTGAATGTCAACAAGGACACAGCCACCATAAAGGTTATAAATATCTTTTTCATATGATGTTTAATTTTTATGCGTTAATTAGAAAGTTACAGATACACCCATAAGGACAGTCTTAGGAGTCGGATATCTACCATTGTCGATGCCTTGACCATAATAGGTATCTACGGCTGGTTCTGGTGATACTCCGGAATAACCGGTAAAGTAGCACAGATTTTGTCCGGTGACATAAACAGAGGCGTTTGACATAAACGCTTTATTGATCCATCTTTTCGGTAAGTTCCATGTCAATGTGATCTCGCGAAGTGCCAAGTAATCACCCTTTTCATAGAATCGTGAGCTGTTGTTATCTACAGCCGTAAGTCCGTTGTTGGAGCGGGTGATATTCTTTTTGCTCAATTGATCCGCATAGTAGAATTTCGGGATATCCGTATTCGTGTTCTCTTCAGACCAGCTTTGTTTAACCATGTCGATGATGTTAAATGAACCTTGGTATTGTCCGATAGAGCGTGCGGCCAAGTCGTTATACAATGTATGGCCTAATGCGTAGTCGAAACGGGCGTATAAAGAGAAATCCTTGTAAGAAACGGTGGTAGAGAAACCTCCTGTTACGTTCGGGAAGATATTGCCTACCTTCACACGGTCTAGATTGTTGATGACACCGTCACCATTCAAATCGGCCCAACATACGTCACCCGGCTCGATTTGTTGTTTTCCGGTTTTGTCTTTCAGGGCTTCCCATGCCGCTGGACCATATAATTCACCAATGGCGTCATAACGATTATTTGCGTTTGCTTTTACGTCATCCCAATCTTTGAAAATGTGATCTTGCTTGAATGCGAACAAGTCACCCAGCTTTCCTCCTTCTTGTTTTCCGCCAACCCAAACGACTTCGCCTTTTTTCGGATCCCATACTTGGTATCCACCTTGGCGGTTGTTCTCGTTTCCGTTTGCCGGAAGCTTGATGATCTTGTTGGCTACCGTAGATAAGTTAGCTGTTACGTCCCAACTGAAACCTCCTACATTATTTAAGATGTTAGCTTTTACCTCCATCTCAAAACCTTGGTTACGCAGTGTTCCTAAGTTGGTTTTGATACTTTTGAATCCCGTGTAATTAGGCAAATCCAGATCAGTCAACAAATCGGAAGTCGTACGGTTATAATAGTCTAAGATAAAGCTTAAGCGGTTATTGAAGAAACCTATATCCAGACCTACTTCGAAAGACTTACTTTGCTCCCAACGTAAACCGCTATTAACCAATTGGTCATTGTAAAAACCAACGGAATTGTTGTAGTTTGTTATGATGTTTCCGTCTTTGTCCTTCTGTCCGTAACTACCGTATACGTCATAATAGCCTAATCCGTTTACATTACCGTTTACACCATAGCTGACACGTGGTTTCAGGTTCGAGATAATATCCGCTAATTTGGAGTCCTTGAAGAAATCTTCCTCCATGATGTTCCAACCTGCGGAGACACCCGGGAAGAAACCCCAACGGTGGTCGCTCAGTTTGGAGATACCATCATAACGAGCTACAACAGACAACAGATATTTGAGGTTGTAGTTATAGTTTACACGAGCGAAGCCGGAAAGGATACGATAGCCTTGTTTGTAACTGTATGAATACGTACGGTTACTTCCTGCGTTCAAGGTTGGGATATCATCCGAAGGTGAATTTTGAGTCTTGGCGTTTAACGTATATTGATGCCAATTGAAATACTCACCGCCGACCATGGCTTCCAAATTGTGCTTGTCCTTGAAACTATCAGAATATGTCAAGGTCACACTATGTTGCTGTTGATTTTCCTTTACATATTTCGCTTCAGCCTGGCGCGTTAGGTTCGGTGTGCTAGAGTTCTGTTGTTGATAGGCTTTATCAAATTTATCCGTTTGATTATCTACGTGATACAAAGCGCTATTAGCCTTTAATACTAATTTCTCGGGAATGATTTGCAAATCGAAACCTATGTTGTATGTTGAACGACGGATTCCATTTGTATTCGTTAGCTTGTCCTTGTAGTAAAGAGGATTACCATCACCGGTACCGAAACCGGAAGCGGGAGATCCATCTTCCATATAGGGGTTCCAAGTTGGGCGTTGGCTCATCGTACGATAGAAGAACTCGTATTGACCGATCCATAATCCCGGCGTACGAGACCAAGTGTAAGTCGCCCCGCCGTTTACAGTTAAGATCGGGAATATTTTATAGGAACCGTTTAACGTTCCGGAGAAGCGTTCGTAACTAGTACCTTTGATCAAACCATCTTCTTTGTAATAACCTAAACTAGCAGCGAAAGTACCCTTATCGTTACCGCCTGTAATGTTCAAATAATGATCTTGCGTGAATGAGGGGTCTTTGAAAGCTGCATCTTTCAATTGGCCTGAATAATCCTTAAATAAAAGTTGCTTTGTAGGATCATTGGGATCTGTCATTTGTTGCCAACCTTCGTTTAACAGACCTTTCGTCGTGTCATCTAGATAGCGAATGTCGAATAAATCGTTACCAACTCCATAGCCCATTTGGTTATCGATACCCGAACGTCCGGTTCGCTTGTATCCTAAGCGATTATAATAGATATAGTCCTCTGCGTTCAAGTAATCATATCCTGTACGGGCGAAGTTTGCTCCTCCTTTAAATTTATAGGAAACGGAAGCTACGCCTTCTTTTCCCCGTTTGGTCGTGACAAGGATTACACCGCCATTCGCACGTGCTCCATAAATGGCCGTTGAGGCAGCATCTTTTAATACTTGGATGGACTCGATATCTGAAGGGTTGATATCTGCCAAAGAGTTACGAACGATACCGTCTACCACTACCAAAGCTCCATTGTCTTTTCCGGTCATGGTAGCTCCACCACGAAGTACGATATTGGGGTCTTTACCCGGCTGGCCACTTATGTTTACTACGCGTAAACCGGAAACCGTACCTTGTAAAGATTGTCCGGCATTGGCCATAGCTGCATTTTCCAGTACGGCGTTATCCAATTTAGAGATAGAGGTTGTCAAGGTCGCTCTCTTTTGTGAGCCACCGTAACCGGTTACCACTACTTCGTCTAGCTGTTCGGCGTTTTCTTGTAGGATCACGTCTACTTTGGCTTTCCCGGCTACTGGAATTTCTTGTGTCTTGTACCCAATGAAAGAAAATACTAATGTGGCGTTTTTGTTGGATACGGTGAGAGTGTAATTACCGTCGAAATCGGTAATCGTTCCATTTGTCGTGCCTTTTTCAACGATAGACGCACCGGGGACACCCATTTTATAGGTATCCAGCACTGTTCCGGAGACTGTCTGCTCTTGTCCGTACATAAATGCCGGAAGTAGGAGCGCAAGCATTAAGAGCAGTAGATTCTTCTTCATAATGAATTACTTTTTTGTTGTTTATTTAGTTTATTGGATGAGATTAATTAGCATTCGTCGGTCATATTAGCGACTTTCGGACGTAAGAAGATCACTTGGATTAAAAGTGCGATGAGTACCAATCCGGCTAGCATGGCGAAGTCATGGCCAAGGTTACCAGCATCGGTAGATTTTCCTAGTATATCCGTGATGGCGGCTCCGGCGAATACACCGGTCATATTCATAATTCCATAGGCTGTAGCCCGATAACGGGGGGAGATGAATTGGCAAAGGATAGGCATATTATTGGCGTCGAATATACCATAACCGATACCGAAGCAAAGACCACCGCCGATAATCATCGGGAAGTTGTGCCCAAATCCTAGTAATAGGAGAGAGGGTATCGTTAATGCCAAACCAATGGCGCCTGTGTATACACGTCCCCGGACATTCCGCTGGATCCATTTATCGGATAAAATACCTCCGGCGATTACCCCTATAAAGGAAGAGATAGCGATCGTGAATGTAGATAACGGACCGGCCTCGGACATATCCAACGAGAGATTTTCAGCGAATAGGGTAGGGAGCCAGTTCTTTGTCGCCCAACCCGGTAAGCTCGGCGTGGCGAAATAAAGAAGAATGATCCAAAAAGCGATGTTCGTGAATAACATCCCTAATCCTTTAAACGCACCGGAAATCGGATTCTCTTTCGGATAATTTTCCAGTTTTACGGCTTGTTCCACATGATCTTTCTTATCGTGTAAGAAGATGATCAAGACCACGCTATAAGCGATGCCGATGATACCAAACCAATGGAAAGTCGTTTCCCACGTATAAGCGCTGGCCACCGTAGCTCCGAATCCTCCCAAGGCTTGGCCTACGTATAGACCTGTCATATGGATACCTACGGCTAATGACCGTGTTTTCTCTTGGTGATAATCTGTGATAAGCGATAATCCGGCAGGAATATACAGGGCCTCACTGACCCCCATCAAGGCACGTAGGTAATAGATCTGATTGAAATCCGTGCAATACCCCATCATCAAAGTCACGAAGGACCAGACAAATAAGCTACCCACGATTAGCCACTTCCTGTTTACCCTGTCTGCCACCATACCGGCTACAGGGCTCATGAATCCGTAGATCCAGAGGAAGACCGCCATCAAACGTCCGAAGTTCGCCGCAGACTCTAGTTCCACGATATCCACCATCATAGCTGATTTCATGGTTGATAGCATCTGGCGATCCATATAGTTCAGTAAGGCGACAACCCATAGTAAACCGACTACGATCCAAGGATATAATTTCTTATTTTTCATTTGATTGAGGAAAATAAAAAGGAAAACAAAGCCTTAGAAACATCAGGAGCCACGGTTGTGACCCCTGATGTCAATTGACCAATTTTCAGTATTTTAGATAAAGTTATTTAGAAAGAATTTCGTCGCAGAGTAAACTACATTTGAGAAGCATTCTAGGAATGTGGAACGGACCTTTGAATAGATTGCCTTTGGCAGATTGAGAGACACTACCATCGAAGTGTAGGTAGCCATACCATTCCCCATATTCTTTGTCGGGGAGATGATTAAATGTGTAATCGTTTATTAGTTTGTGCATTTCGAGATATTTGGCGTCGCCAGTCGCTTGGTAGGCGTAAAGCGTAGCGATAACCGCCTCGCATTGTGGCCACCAAAACTTCATGTCGTGCCAATACTCTTGGGGAGGGAAGTTTTTGCAATCCTTGAAATAGTTGATTCCGCCGTACGTCTTATCCCAGCCCCAGTCCCAAGACCAGTTGAGGATTTGTAAACCCATCTCTTTCAGTTGGGGGTCCCATCCTCGGTATTTGGCCTCTTCCAAGATAAACCATGCGGTCTCGATGGAGTGGCCGGGATTGATGGTACGCCCGGCGATAGAGTCGATAAACTCACCGTTGGGTCCTACTGTCTCCAAGATAGCCTTGAATTCGGGATGCATGAAATCACGGCGTAGCTCGGCGATGGAATCATCGATTTGTTGTGTAAGTATGGGATCGTTTATGGCCTCACGGATGCGTGCCGCCGTATCGATCAGTATCATGCAGAAAGAATGGCCTTTCGCCACGAGACCTTCACGAAATTTAGGCTCCAATAATCCCGGGGTATTCTTATAGTGCAATACTTGCTTGAATAAGTTCACGGCCTTCTCGGCATAGCCTTTGTCACCTGATGCCAATGCATAGTGGGCCATAGCGATCGCCGCGAAAGTCTCGGAGAATACGTAACGGCGTTTACGTACAGGGATGCCTGTCGCTGTCACCTCGAAGAACATACGTCCGTCCGTATCAAAACAATGTTTCTCGATGAAATCGATACCGTTTTTACAGGCTCTCAGCCATTCTTCGTTCTTCTCAATGTGATTATAGGCATATGCCAAGATAAAGGCGAATCGTCCTTGGAACCAAACGGATTTAGTGGAGTCCATCAGAGTACCATCCCGGTCTACGCAAGTAAAGTAACCGCCGTTCTCTTTGTCCAGTCCGTATTTCATCCAAAAAGGAAGAATATTGGAAAGAAGCTCATTCCGATAGGTCTTGCCCCAATAAGCTAGATATTCCGATGGATTAGATAAATTGTCAAACGCTGCCATACCTTAGAATTTATTACATCTTTCAAAGAAATTGATAGCCTCTAATTCCGCTTTCATCGCGGCCTCTTCTTCGTCCGTCATATTCCGGAACGGGGTACGGTTCTTGCCGAGATCTAATCCGATCAATTTCATGATGCGTTTTCCTCCGACGATATTACCACGGTAATTGCAGATAACGTTAATAACCTCCTGAGAGAAGTTTTGTCTCTCGCGAGCTGTCTCTAAGTCACCGGCTGCCCAAGCCTCTAGGATACCGGTTAATTCTTTTCCGTTATAGTTTGTGGTACCACCGATACCTCCTTGCGCTCCACCCATCGCAAGGCAAGGAAGAATCGTTTCATCCTGTCCGTGCAACATGTCGAATTTACCATCCTTGTATAAACGACATTGATTGTATTCGTATAAGCTCTCGTATGTATATTTGATACCGGCGAAATTAGGGATATGCCCGTCTACTGCTTTTAAGAAATCCAGCATAGGGAGGAAAGCGTTGTTAAACGCAGGGATATGATAGTAGTAAAACGGTAAGGCAGGAGCGCCGCAAGCGATCTCCTCGCAGTACTTTACCAATTCCTCAATTCGACCGATACGAGGGAAAGGAGTAGCCATAGCGCCAATACCCCAAGCGCCGATCTTTTGAGCATGTTCCGCCAAATTACGACTAGACTTAACGCATGTGCTACCTACGTGCACAATTACCTTAAAGCCTTCCGGAGCTGCTTCCATCCATTTCTCGGCCAATTTCATGCGTTCTTCCTCTGTCAGCATATAACCTTCTCCGGAAGAACCATTGATGAACACGCCTTTCAGTCCGTTTTTCACAAGAAGTTTCGCATAAGCTTCAATTGGCTCGTAATTAACTTCCCCGTTCTCATGGAACGGAGTGAAGGGAGCATCGATCAGTCCTTTAATTTTATCCATACCTGCGTTATTTTTATGAGTTTTAACCTCTAATTTTAATTATGATGCAAATATAAATAAAATAATTTAATAATATAGTAGTGTTTTATCGAGAAAATGAAATAATTATTTATTTTTTATTTAATTCCTTTGAAATACATATTAAATCATACCTAGAATTTTAGATCGAGATAGCAGGCAGGCTCCTAATATACCCGCTCTTTCACCTAATTTGGATACTTTGATCTGTGTATCACGGGTTACCAAGTTTAAAGAGTACTTCCTAACGGCACTTTTAATAGGTAGACTTAAATATTCTCCCGTTTGCGACAAGGGCCCACCCAGTACGACCAGTTCTGGATTGAAAATGTTCATCAATCCTGCTATTCCTTTACCTAGATTAAAACCGATCTCCTCCAGTATCTCAATAGATAGCATATCCTCTTTCTGAATAGCGTCGATCAAGTCAGAGAGCCCGATGTATTCCCCGGCATCGATTTTACTGGCCAATATGGTGTTGCTACCCTCTTTATACCGCTCAAGGAGGGTACGGTATAGGGCAGAACCGGAAGCTCCAGTCTCGAGGCATCCTTTTTTACCGCAATGGCAAAGAATCTCATTCTCGAAGAAGCTGAAGTGCCCAAATTCTCCGGAGAAGCCTGATTTCCCGAAATAAACCTTGCCGTCTATGATGATACCGATACCTAATCCCCAAGATATATTGATGAATAGGATATTTTTCTCTCCTTTTACGACTCCTTGAAGATATTCGCCGTAAGCCATGGAACGGGTGTCATTCTCTATATAGATCTTTATATGTAGTTTTTCCTCAAGGATTTGAGACAAGGGCTTCTCCTCAAAGTAAAAAATGCTATAGCTATATCCGGCGAAAGGATTTACCCGTCCGGATATATTAATGCCAATGCTTAATATCTTTTCCCTTGGGATCGGCAACGAGTTTATAAATTCATTGATACATTCGCAAAGATGGTCTAAAGCGGCTGGTGTGTTTTCGAGTGTATAAGGGATATTCTGCTCAATGCGGATCTTATCTCCTTTAAAATCTAATATGGCTAGATTCAGTTGATCTTTCAGTATATCTACGCCCACAAAATAGCCGGATACGGGATTGAGCCCGTAAATACTAGGTTTACGCCCTCCGCTAGTCTCTTGTTTTCCAAAGTCGAGTATATAACCGTCCTCTTGTAATTCGCTAATTAGCTTAGTGACGGTGGGGATACTGAGATTCATTTCTTTACATACCTCCGCTATAGTAGCGTCTCCATTGGCCATATAATAATGTATGATCTTCTTTTTCAGAAGGCCACTGCGAGTATTGTCATCGGACGAGAGCAAGAACTTAGTTGTCATGGTTATACCTTTATTGAGTGATTAGGGCAAAGGTACAATAAGTTTTTTCAAAAACTAAGCGTAATAAAATAAAATTTTTTCATAAGGAGCTATCTTAATTGTAAGAATTTGTAATAGAAGTTGAATGACATAGTCTGCGGCGAACTCTGTCACTCGTGACATCTGTGATAAACGCATAGGAAAGAATGGATAATATTACACTAAAATCCTTCTTTCACGATCCGTTTGATCGGGAGGAAGAATCGTTCGATCAGGCGTAATTCTTCCGTTACGATCTCCGCGGAGGCTTGCGTCTCGGGCGAGACGGGCAGGTCGATACCGTAATTGGTTCTCAGGCCCTCTGGAAAATCGATATCCGCCGTATAGTACTCGTCGGTGGGGACCAATGAGATATTCGATACCACGCCGTTTACCACGCCAAACTCCTGATCCGGGAAATTGGAGAAACGGACGATCGCCCGCTGGCCTCTCCGGACTTTTCCCGAGCGTGCTATCGGTATGCGCACCTTCCCCACCAGCCGGCTCTCGCCTTGCGGCACGACGGTGAAAGCCACCTCTCCGGATGGGATATACTGGTTCTCGTTCCAGTACTTGGTGAAAGTCACGACACCCCCTACCGGGGCGATGAGGCAATAACGCAACCTCCACTCGTTCATGCTATTCAGCAATTGTTCCCGGGCGGT
>OGHK01002011.1_pt1 | contig 15208 bp, 17 predicted proteins | sample 1571411 | NCBI WGS metagenome assembly OGHK01 (sample SAMEA2582043, study PRJEB24529) | metagenome | biome: Human gut stool | place: China | collected 2011 | reverse complement strand
GCTATCTTCATTTTTTTGCACAATGGCTTCAAAAGCGATTATCCGCCGCGATAAGGGATCGACAATAGGATGAAAGGCAAAGTGGTCGTTTATAGTTGGTGAAAGGGCACAGGAATCAAGTTCTTTATCAGATCCGTCAGCGATAAAAAGCCAGGAGTCTTCGGCAGGGATCTCGAAATAGGTTGATTGTTCGGTTGCAAGGACAAAAGTACGAAAAAATTGTAGCGCTCTGTCATCATAAGTTAGCTGAAATTTTGATGTGCCTTTGTCGAATACGGCCTGTAAAACGTCATCTCGCTCGTGCAGGCGCAAATCAAATAATTCCATTCCCGCTTTGCCAAAACGGCGAGCAGGCGCGTAATCGCACAGCAGCTCAACAATATTATAGTGCCGTGGATCCTGGCATATAGCCCGATATATCATTTTAACCTGTTCTTCCGGACCTTCCAGAAGCTGGAAAAAATGAGAACCATTAAACAGTAAGATCCCTGTTACGTCAGACTGCATGTTCCTGCGATTTGCTATCGAAACCATTTCTTCGATTTTTTTGACAGGTTCGTCGTCACGTATATGGCTACGATAAATAAGGGTGGTAAGCATTAACAATCCAGGGTAATGGGTGAGGCGAGAGTAAGACGGTAACAGACATATCTTCTTGTGTCTTTCTTTTAATACCAAAACATAACCGTTTCTTTACATTGATAAAAAATGGAAAAAGTTGAACACTAGTTGGCGAAAAATCTTGTATAGATTGTCAGTTAAATGATGCAATATGTTTTATCATAACACATTGTTTTATATGCATTAGCACTAATTGCAAAAAATTAATTTATCATTCTGTACACATATTTCGTACAAGTTTGCTATTGTTACCTCACTTAACATTGATTAACATTTTTAACAGAGGCGTAGCATGCATCAAAATTCAGTGACTTTAGATTCTGCGGGAGCAATCACTCGTTACTTTGCAAAAGCTAACTTGCCTACTCAGCAGGAAACTCTCGGGGAAATTGTGACTGAGATTTTGAAAGATGGACGTAATCTGAGTCGAAAGTCGCTTTGTGCCAAACTTCTTTGCCGACTGGAACACGCGACTGGGGAAGAGGAACAGAAACATTATAATGCACTAATTGGGTTGCTTTTTGAATAATGCAACAGCCTGATTATTTAACAGGTTAGCTATGAAGTCGTTATGAAGACATCTGATAATGAACGTATAAAATATGAAATTACTGGCCAGGCGGTGCTCCAGATACTGCGCATGAAGATAAATTTTTCATTGCAGACTCTTATTAAGCAATTACTCGTAATGAAATCGGCTGAGGAAGATGCTTTCCGACGCGATTTAATTGACAGCATAATTCGTGATTTTAGCAATAGTGATTCAGGAGGGCCAAACCGAAGAACAGCGACAGCTGACAATAAAAGTATGTTCAATGGTAAGAAAATAAACAGAATACATTAAAATTTCATAAGTAAGATGAGAGGTTACCATGCTTGAAGATACTACAATTCATAATGCAATAACTGATAAAGCGTTAGCAAGTTACTTTCGCAGTTCGGGTAATTTGTTAGAAGAAGAGTCAGCAGTGTTAGGGCAGGCTGTCACCAATTTAATGCTTTCAGGCGATAATGTTAATAATAAAAATATTATCTTAAGTCTGATACACTCCTTGGAAACAACAAGTGATATTCTCAAAGCTGATGTGATTAGAAAAACACTGGAAATCGTGTTGCTGCCAAGCAAGTATCTAATGCATCAGGTGCGGGCAAACCGTTCCCCGAATACTATACGGAGAAATGCATTTGCCCTTGCCTACTACTGGGAATATCTGCTGGAAGAAGAACATGAAGCAGAAGATGTCTATGGAATGGATTACGAAACGCAATATGATTTTTTCGCAGAATATCTGAAATGGCTGAAAGCTGGGAAACATACCGACAATTTGGATAAAGAACCGCAGAATAAAACCTGTAACGCTTACTTAAAAGAAGTGTTCAGGTTTTATTCTTTTTTAGAAGTAGTCAGAAATAACGGTTCCTGCCTGTCGGTATTATCCTATAATCAGCCGATCACAAAGGCAAATGCCATCGGGGTCAGAAGAACCATCCGCTCCCGGTCATTTAAAGGATACTTAAAAGAAGAGGAACGAAACGTCCGGGCAGCCGAACGGAACGAAATCGTAACGATTTTAGAAGCCTGTACAAACTGCAGGGATCAGGTGTTGATCTTACTGACATCGGAACTGGGATTCCGCATCGGTGAAATTTTGGGAATTGATTATACCAAAGACATCGATTACGAAAACCATGAGATCCGGGTAGACTTCCGGGATGATAATGAAAACGATGCAAGAGCAAAAAATGCCGAAGAGCGAAGAGGACGGGTGAGCGATGATACCTTTGAATTCCTGCTTTATTATATCGGGGAATACTGGGACATCCTGCAAAAACAGGAATACCTGTTTATTAACATCAAAGGGGATACCATAGGGAAGCCGTTAAGAGTAGACAGCGTCTACGATATGTTTGAACGCATGGAGAAAAAGACTGGGATCAAGATCACACCGCACATGCTTCGAAGATATTATGCAAATACGAGGTGGGAAGCAGACTGGCCGCTGGAAATGATCAGCCAGGCACTGGGACACAAGCATCTCGATACAACCATACGATATCTGAATGTTTTAGATGACAAGCTGAAAACAGCAAGTCAGGAATTTTACCGCCGATATTCCAAACTTTACGGAGTAGAACAGTTTTTGGAAAGCAGGAGGTGAAGATAGATGCCGGCAAGAAGGGTGTTTGCTTGGGAGCCGGAAGAACAATGGACATCAAGTGAAGAACGGGAAAAGAAGATAGAAGAACTGAGCCGGGAATTAGATGAAAGCATGGACAGCAACTCTGGAAAAGGCTGTCTGAAAGCATACTTGGTAAAAAATGAAGTGTGGCATATAGCAGACATCGATTATGAGCTTAGAGTGGATTATCGGAAATATCTGAAAAGCACTTATTCTGATTCAGCAGTACGCAGTTATTTACGTGGAATGGATAAGGCAAAATTATATGCAATCAGAAAGCATGCCAATACGTTAAAAGGAAAGCAGGAGATAGCAAAGAATACAGATTTAATCCACGAACTGCTCTTTTTACCATATCACCCAAATCCGGCAATCGCAGAAAGATATGACTGCAAAGTTGCCATTGATAAATTAGTTTGGGATTTTCGTGTAAACGGCTCAGAGCTATGCAAGCGTCAGCTTTTAGAAATTATCGAAGATGTCGTACTGCGTGACATAATGCTGAGAGAATGCACAATGCGGTTAAACGGTTTGAAGGTGGTATATCAATTTTGTATGCAGGAACATATTGAGGATTTAAGATATATTACACAGGTACAGGCCGATAAACTTGAAAAATATGCAGATACGGCATATGCAAAAGAGCTTGCAGAAAGAGAACTCCGAGAATGTCAGAAATATCTTTTCTGCCATGCCAAGAATATTTTATGGGATTCAACAGTCTGGTATTTGGAAAGACTGCATCTGGAACAATATAGAGTCAACCCATCCAATCCTGTGAAAAAATTTTCCTTTATGGGCATAGAAAAAAGAGAGAACCGGGAAATTTTGCAGGAATACATGAAATACTGTCTGGGTGTTACACATTTGGCAATGAGTGGCATACAAGCCGAATTCTACAGGATTCTGGCATTTGTCATGTGGATGGAAAAAGAAACCGCGATGGAGCTGAAACTTGCATCAGAAACCGAAATAAAAAAATATTTCCAGATAATTGAGTTAAAAGAAGCTTCTTATTTTAATGATATTGTTATAGCAATCTATCAGCTATATGAATATCTGCAGACGAAAGAAATCATAGACAGGATACCATTTCGTTATGAGTATTATTTGAAAAAAGAAATACATTGTCATAATAACCGAAGCGTAGAGATGGAAATATATGAGAGGATTCTGAGAGAATTAAAAAATTTCCCTGAAATTCCAAGATTGATCCTTTTACATTCTATGCTGATTGGACTAAGGATCAGTGAAGTATGCACCCTGAAAGGGGATGCTTATTCCTGGCAGGGAAGAGATGCGTGGATACAGGTTTATCAGATGAAAATGCGAACATACAAAAGAGTACCGATTCCAGATGTTCTTTATAAGATTATGAAAAGATATTTGGAAAAATATCATATTGGAAGTGAGGATTATGTTTTTCAAAACAAACGGGGAGGGGCATATCAGTATGGTTCGTTTAAGTGGCAAATGAAAGAACTGTTTAATAAGAGGCAGGATATTTTCAAAGGGTATGATTTTAAATCACATGATTTCCGCCATACGATAGCGACTCTGTTATATGATGATGAAGTCCCTCTTCAGAGTATCCGGGACTATCTGGGACATGATTATGAAGAGATGACACAGCAGTATGTGGATTTTATGCCAAAGAAAATTTCAGCAGCGAATCAGGAGTTTTTCAAGAAAGGAGAAAACAGCCTGGCATCAGGAATCAAGAAGTGCAAACGTGGAAAATAAATTTTACATAAAAAAATTGGACTCCTATGAGAAAGCAAGTGAAATTTCAAAAATACGAATGGGAACAGAACCTTCGTATGACCTTGATTTACTGCCGTCTGTACAGATGCAGAAAGAAATGAGGAAGTTCCTGAAATACAGAGGACAACAGCTTGGGGCGGAAAAATTTTATACTGAGAGAAGATTTTACCATCATTTATGTAAAATGCTGCAAACCAGAAGAGACAGACCGGAAAGTTTTTTGGACTGGGACAAAGAAAAATGGAAGCAGCAGATGAAAATATGGCTTTTACAGCAGGGATTGCCCCTAACAGAAATTTCAAAATCCCATTGTGGGAATGAAACGGTATCACAGGCAAAGACATTACACTATATTGACCGATTAATAGATTATTTCCTTGATTTAAGAGATGCTGATGTAGATGAGATGACAAAGGATGTCTGGCAACTTGAAAAACTTGATATACAAGTGAAACAGGATCTGACGCGCACGACCAGAATTATAAATTTTAAGGAAATCTCCCAACAGGATCTCAGAGAGGAAGTAAAAAAGGCAATTTATTTTCAACTGAAAACAGAAAGCATCGGTACTGTAAAAAAAGAAATGACTGCCATTCGAAGGTTTTCAAGATATCTGAAGGAAAACAATAAAGAAGTAGATTCCTGCTCAAAGCTGGACAGGAAAATCATGGAAGAGTATTTGATATACATGAAAACAGAAGATACCGGGACAAAAAGATATCGGGCGGAGCTGACGAGACTGCGGGCATTGCTGAATATGGTAGCTGACGTCTATCAATATCCGCAGGTAAAGGATTTAATTTTGAATCGGGATATTCCACCAGATATAAGGGGAGAAATCAAAATTTATTCCGATCAGGAATTAAAGCGATTTAATGCTTTCCTTACGAAAGTGGATGTGCAGACGGCGAGACTTATGCTTATTCATCAAATGCTTGGAACAAGAATGTCAGATACACTGACACTCAGGACAGACTGCCTGATTGAAAAAGACGGTGAAACCATAATACAGATTCACCAAATGAAAACACATTTTTATGAAAAACCGATTAGTCAGGAACTGGCTGCCTTAATAAAGGAAGCGATTCGATACAGAGAAAAGGAGCACGGAAAAGGTAAATACATTTTTACAAGTTTAAGTGATCCTTCAAAACCAATGAAATATGCTACAGTCCAGCAAAAAATTACAGATAAAATATATCAGGAAAATCTCCGAGATGATAAGGGAGAATATTTTGGATTCGGTTCTCACATGTATCGGCATATTTATGGCATGAAGCTTGCCGAGATGCATGTGGATGACTGGACAATCGCAAGACTACTGGGGCATAGAAGCCTGAGAAATGTAAAGTATTACAGAAAGATGAGCAACAAAATACTGGCAGATGATACACGAAAAACAAGAAACCGATTATCTAAGATGGTACTGGAATATCTGGAAGGATGGGAGGAAGAATATGAACAAATACGATTCGATGATAGCCTGCAATAAAAAAGCCAGTGAAGAAAAAGTAAACAGGGCAGTGACAGAAATCAGGCAGATGCTGACAGAACGGGAAAAAGTGACGGTCCCAAAACTGACAAAGAGGACAGGATTGTCCAGAGGATTCTTTTATAAGAATGAAACGGTCAGAAAAGAAATGGATCGTGCTCTGGAGCAGCAGGCAGGAATGATAGACCCCAAAAGATACATAGGTGACATTGTACTGAAGAATCGGATCAATGTATTAGAAGAACAGATCCGGGAGCTGAAACGTGAAAAAGAGCAAATGGAAAAAGAAAATGTAAGATTGAGAAAAGCCTTAAACAAGAAAGACCTAAACGTATTAAAAACTTTATAATCTGAATTAGAAAATAATCTGCAACGACCGGGAAGAATTTCCCGGTTGTTGTGGTTGGAATATAAAAGTGTAGATAACAAAAGGTGTGCATAAATTGTATTTATGATATACTTATCGATAAGTTAAATTCGAAGAAAGAGGATGATAGAAGATGGAAAATCCGTTTGAATTTCATGAAGAAGATACAATTATTGCATGCGTAGGTGACAATGGGGGAACTACCGATGAGGATATAAGAAATGGGTTCAAGCGTACCGTTGAACTTCTGACGGAATCATTGAAAACAGGTTCCGAAGTTGAAGATCTGTTAGTATATCCTATCGTTTATAACGCCAGACACAGTATTGAGCTATCTTTGAAGATTGTCATAAAAATGTTATGGCGAATAGAGGAAAAGAAAGGGATATGTTATTCTGAGGAAGTCTTAAAGGAAAGAAAAAAAGAATTACACACGCATAGTATTGAATGCCTATATAAATTAGCATGTGATAAGAAGAATATTGACAGAAGAATTCCTGCATATTTTGAGAATATAGAAGATATGATTTACTTTTATTATTTCGATGAAGAGGGGGATGCCTTCAAATATGAACTAAATAAAGAAGATGAACCACATATGATAAAAAACAAAATTTCTCATGTAAGTATTGAATTGTTAGAAACAGAATTTAAGGAAGTAATGAAAAAATTTGATGATTTGATATATTTTCTGGATAATTGTATCTTTGAATATTCGCTAGGAACATTTACCAAGAGCTTGTCGAGAGCAGATATATGGGATATTTCGAAGCGGCTTCCTGTATATGAAGAATGGAGAACAGAGAAATTCAAAGAAGTCAAAGATGAGATTAAGCAAGAATATCATCTCGGAAGTAAAGAATTTTCAGATGCTGTAAATCTAATTAAGGAAAATAGAGAGTTTTCGGTAAATATTGGATGCGAGAAAGTATTCGGGTCAATTACAGAAAATGAATTAAAAGAATACGCTTCATTGGTTAGATACTATTCTGAGAAAAGTAAATCTGACAACAAGGGTAAAGAGATAGGGTTCGATTTACGAAAAATACAAAAGAATGGGGAGATTTTGAAAAAATATTTATCCAGCATTTCTATGAATACATTAAATACACTATTATGTTTTAGTGAGATGAGTAATAGTTTCTTAGCGGTTGAACATTTGGAAGAGGTTCATGATGACATAGTCTCTAAGGCGTTTGACGGAACATATCTCATAAGAAAACTAAAACAAAGAAATATATGTTTAAGAATCTTATATGGAATGAAAAAGTGTGGACAGGTGACTTATGCAAAACAGTTGAGTGCTGCACTGGAACAAGAAGGAGTAGAGCTAACGCTTTGAGAACAATAGTGAACACGATACACTCGTGTCTCTGACGTTAAAGCCAGTGTTTTAGAGGGATGGGAGAGGGATGCCCAATTTTATGGATGAGCCGACAGCTGGACTGGATGTGGAGGCGAGAAACGAGATTTTAGATATGTTACGGGCTTATATTGCAGAGGATGAGAGCCGAAGTATACTTATTACATCCCATATTTCCACTGATTTAGAATCCCTATGTGATGAACTTTATCTGATACATGATGGAAAACTCATTTTGCATGAAGCAACAGATGCAATCTTAGAGCAGTATGGCATTTTAAAGGTGAGTGAAGAACAATACCGCACGCTTGATCAAAGCTCTATTTTAAAAGTGCAGAAAGAAAATTACGGCTATGCATGTTTTACGAATGATAAGAAGTTTTATCAGGAAAATTATCCGCAGATTGCAGTGGAAAATGGAGGGATTGATGAGCTGATTCTTATGATGACAGGAGGGTACAGATAATGGCAGGTTTATTGGAAAAAGATATTCGGTTATTATGGGGAACAAAACAGACACTGGTAATTTTGTTTGCAATTGCAGTTGCAGTCGCATTTTCCGGCAACGGAAATTTTATCATTGGATATCTGCCGTTTGTGGTAGAGATGATTGCAATCAGCACGATTGCGTATGACGAGATGGATCATGGCTATCAGTTTTTATTGACACTGCCGATCAATAAAAAAACCTATGTAAGAGAAAAGTATCTGCTTTGTGCCGGAGGAGTAGTGGCAGCCTGGGTAATTGCAGTCTGCCTGTATCTGGTGTCAAAAGTGGTGCGTGGTATACCGGTTGTTGTGGCAGAAGATATGCTGACAGCCGCAGTGATTTTGCTAATCATTCTTTTGATCAGTTTTTTCATGATTCCGGCGCAGATTAAGTTTGGCTGTGAAAAGAGCCGGATTTTGACATTAGGAATGATGGGAGTAATTGCTGCGATTGCATATCTATGTGAGGTCGTGTTCGGAAAAGAACGGTTGTATCAGGCGCTGACCGTGATAGACAATATGAATGTGGCAGTTCTGGCTGGTAACATCATTGGGATCACACTGCTGACACTGTTCATTTCGTATCAGATCAGCAGGCGTATTATGGAAAAAAAGGAGTTTTAACAGGAATTAACAGATGATTTTTGCACCCATTTGGAAAAAAAGATATACTCATAGTATCAGGCTAAGGGGGGACATGAGTTCGTTTTTGTGTAATTGTGGTCACAGAAAAAGGAGAAGAACATGGATGAATTACAGCAGGAATTATTCAAATTACAGGATTTAAAATACAGAAATTTTCACAGTAAACTGATGCCGGGGATTGATAAGGAGACGATCATCGGGATCCGCACACCGGTACTGCGGAAATTTGCGAAAGAATTTGCAAAAACGGAAGCAGCAGAAGCTTTTTTGCAGGAGCTGCCACATACCTATTATGAGGAAAATAATCTTCATATGCAATTGATTTCAGATATCAAAGATTATGAGCGCTGTCTGGCAGAAGTGAAACGTTTTCTTCCATATATTAATAACTGGGTGACCTGCGATATTCCAAGACCAAAGTGCTTCGCAAAGCATAAAACCGAGCTTCTTCCTGTGATAAAAGAATGGATTGCATCCGGGAACACTTATACGATTCGCTATGGAATCGGAACGTTGATGAGCTTTTATCTGGACGAGGATTTTAAACCGGAATATATAGAACTTGTGGCATCTGTGCAGTCGGAAGAATACTATGTCAATATGATGATTGCATGGTATCTTGCAACGGCACTGGCAAAACAGTGGGATGCAACGATCCCATATCTGGAAGAACGAAAGTTATCACCGTGGGTGCATAGAAAGACGATTCAGAAAGCGGTGGAGAGCTATCGCATCACAGATGAGCAGAAAGTTTATCTGAAAACACTGCGTGAAAACTGCTAAGACTAGTACATCGTTCTGTAAATAACAGAGCTAATAACTTGTATGAATTTCCATCTGCGTTATTGATTCAGTTAATTTTTGAACGCTGTACTGGAACTGATAAGGGCAGATTCATGGGGCTAAAAGAAATTTATATTCGGAGAGTTGTGGAAAGAGAACATGAAAAAATCACAGGAAAACGATGAAGAACAGAAATGGGATAAATTACTACAGATTCACACAACCGGACGTGACGATTCCAATTCGGATCAGTACCGGTATCCGTATGAACCGACGCCATATACAGTGTTAGAGCGGCTTGCTAATTCCGGGCTGCTTTGCAAGGAAAATACACTTTTAGATTATGGCTGTGGCAAAGGCAGAGTTGATTTTTTTCTCTCTTATCAGACACGCTGCCACACGATCGGTGTGGAATATAACGAGCGGATTTATGAGAAAGCGATAGAAAACAGAGAACAAGGGGCTGCGGCAGGGCGGACAGAATTTGTACTAGCAGATGCAGTGCAGTTTTCAGTTCCGGCAGAGGTAGACCGGATCTACTTTTTTAATCCATTTTCGATAGAGATATTAAAGAAAGTTTTGGCGCGCGTGTTGGAATCCTATTATGAGAATCCGAGGGAATTGTTTTTATTCTTTTATTATCCTTCGGATGAATACATTTCTTATTTAATGACAGTAGACGAACTTATCTTTTCCGATGAAATCGATTGCAGAGATTTGTTTCCGGGGGAAAATAAAAGAGAGTGGATTGTGGTGTTTGAGGTTGGATAACTACAGTGTGATTTGCAGTTTCGATACAGTCAGTATCCGTGCAGCCAATATAGCAATTGACATATCCAAAAACAGAAATGGAGGATTTATGTTAGCATCATTATCACTTATTTTTATTGTAGGGCTTGCAATGGGAGCCATCTGCCAGAAACTGAAGCTGCCACGGATCATCGGAATACTCGTCACCGGAATTGTGTTGGGACCGTATGTGCTCGGTGCAGTATCTCCGGCAGTGGTCATTCCACGTATGGTGGCACTCATGGAGAAAAAATATGGCACCGAGAAAGCAATCCCACAGATGGTCATGGCGGGTGCGTCGTGCGATGATATTTTTGTCATCGCACTGTTTACGACATTTTTAAGCATTGCGCAGGGCGGTCATGCCAATGTACGTGACTTTGTAAATATTCCGGTGTCGATCGTTCTCGGTGTGATCTTAGGTGCAGTCACAGGATATGGACTGTATCTTTTCTTTGAGACGGCATATGCGAGAAAACACTGCGTGCGTAACAGTATGAAAGTGATCATTGTACTGGGATTTTCTTTTTTACTGTCAGCTGTGGGGGGATGGCTGGAAGAAAAAATTCCCATATCGGGACTACTTGCGGTGGTCGCAATGGCTTGTGTGATCGCTTATCTCCCAAAGGCAACGGTGCAGGCGGCAATTGGTTCTGTTCCTTTGGCGGCAGGACTTGCCTGTGGAAAAATTGTTCTGTCTGTCGCTGTGCTGGCAATCATTATCACGGCACCGCTTGGGGCAATCGGGATGGATGCAGCCTATCAAAGGTTGTTGGAAAAGGAAAATTAAAAAAGATTTTTAGAAAGTATTTTGGCGGAAAGTGTGTTATATTGAATTCAGATAAAAGAAAATGACAGGGGTATCCGGAGATGATCAGAAAAGCAACAGAAGAAGATTTGTCGCGCATCGCAGAAATTTTTGTATTTAATAACAGAATCAATTATTTCCCAATTTTTAAGTCGGAAGAGTATTCATTTGGAGAATTGCAGGTTGTATCCATGATAGATCATTATTTCGGAAAAGAGGAAGTTCTCGAAAATCTGTATGTCGCCGATGAATGTGGAATTGTGAAAGGATTTATGGAAATCCATGGAACAGAAATCCGTAAATTGTATGTCGATCCATGCTTTCAAAGTGGTGGAATTGGAAAGAAATTAATAGAGCATGCAATTTCAACGTTTGCTGCTGATCACCTGTGGGCGTTGGAGAAAAATACGAGAGCGATTGCATTTTATCACCGACATGGATTTATGGAAAATGGAGAAAAAGAATTGGAAGAAGGCACGACAGAGTATATTATAAAGATGATAAGGGTGGAAGAAAATGTGCAGTTGGACGAGAAACCAATGCATAGAAAAATAATGAGAGAGGAGGTATAAGAGAAAAAATGGTAACAGATTACTCTGACGTAAAATTAGAAACAAAAGATCTTATTTTAAAGAAAGCAGAATTTGAGGACTGGAAGACAATTTATTATAACCTGTGGAGACACAAGGAGAGCGCAAAGTATATGCTCTGGCAGCCGACAGAGACAGACGAAGATGCAAAAGATCGAATGAAGCGCACGATTGCATTTGAAGAAAAACCGGAGAATAAGTATGCGTTATTTGTGTATTTAAAGAAAACGGGTGAAGCAATCGGTTTTGCAGGCATGCGCGAACTGGAACGGGGCATTTATGAAGAGACAGGTATTGCACTTGGACCGGAATTTGTGCGAAAAGGTTACGGGAGACAGATACTTACGGCACTTCTTGAGGAGGCAGGAAAACTGGGAGCAAAAGAATTCCATGCCTGCAACCGGACGGGCAATGCTGCGTCCAGAGTGTTACAGCTGTCATGTGGATTTGTATTCGATTCACTGTCAGAAGAAAAGACAGATCCAAGAACAGGTGAAACGTATGTTTTGGAGAACCATATTTACAGGTATTAGAAAGTAAGGAAGAAAATGTATTTTGAAAGATTAAATGAACAGAATGTAGAGCAGTATATTGACTATTTAAAGCTTGCGATGCAGCAGGAGCCGGATATGATGACGGTGGAAGAGATAGATGAGGAAGGGATCAGGACAAGGCTTCGGGATTCATTTTATGAAAAGTCTACATCAATTCTTGCGATGGAAAATAATCAGGTGGTAGGAAGAATTGAGTATCATTTTTATGGGTGTATTCAGGGTGGATATCGCATGGCGTATGTGAATTGGGTATATGTTTTACCCGAATACCGGCACAGCGGCGTTGCCCGGAAGCTGTTTGCAGAGTTTGAAAAAGACTGCGAAAAGCATGAAATCCATCAATATTATCTGATCCGTGCTACCAACGAGAACGCCGACAGATTTTACAAAAAATTTGAAAATGTGCAGTTGGACGAGGAACCGATGCTTCGGAAAATATTAAAAGAAGATTGACAAGTGGTTACCATTGGTTATATGATGTGTATATAACCAATGATAACCATTTTTACACAGACCATTGCGAAACTCTTAGAAGACGTGAATTAAATTACGGAAAGTTGACAAGAGCAAAAGAAAACACTGGGGAACCGCCGGTCCTTAGAAGGCAGGAACGACTGTTAGTCGTGACTGGCTTCTTAGTACCGTTGCGAGTGACACGTAGCGGAAGCGTGTTTTCGTTGATATTGTTAACTTTTCGTAATATTCATAACGTAAAATTGAGTTTCGCAATTGTCCAAGTATCAAAACAAAAAAAGGAGAACAATTATGGAAGCAGCAATTATCTGGATCGCATTGATTATTATATTTGCAGTGGTGGAGATCATCACGGTAGGTCTTACCTCCATCTGGTTTGCAGGCGGAGCAGTGATGGCATTGCTTGTAGATGCAGCCGGGCTTGGACCGGTATGGCAGTTTGCAGCATTTGTGGTCGTGTCGGTGATCCTGCTTGTATTTACAAGACCATGGGCATTAAAATATATGAAGCCGCGTCTTGTGAAAACAAATTATGAGGCAGCAGTAGATAAGAACGTATGCCTGACAGAGGCGGTAGATAATATTAAGGGAACCGGAACCGCCGTGTTAAATGGACAGGAATGGACTGCGCGCGCTTACGAAGATGGAAAAACTTTTGAGGCCGGCATGATCGTGAAGGTAAAAGAAATCCGCGGCGTGACGCTTTATGTGACAGAGAGCGATGCAATGCCGAAAAAAGCAGAGGAAGCAGAAGCACCAAAGGAATCAGAACAGTAAACAAAAATCAGACAACATGGTATGACAGAGAGATAGAAAGAAGTGAAAAAAATGAAATTAGGAATGGTATTTGAAGGCGGTGCGAGCCGGACAGCATTTTCCTGCGGTGTGATGGACGCATTTTTGGAAGAGGAACTGATGCCGGATTACTTTATCGGTGTCTCGGCAGGAATCGCATTTGGTGTGTCGTATCTGTCAAAACAGAAGGGACGTAACCTGAAACTTTTAGAAGAATATATGGCAGATAAGCGGTACATGGGATTGAAATATCTGTTTGACCGCAAAAAGAAGAGTTATTATAACATCGGATTCGTTTTTGACGAAGTCCCGAATAAGCTGCTGCCGTTTGACTACGAAACTTTTGCAGGATACAAGGGTGTCGTGGAGGCGTGTGTGACCAATATCCATACCGGAAAAGCAGAGTATCTGAAAGTGCCACAGAGCGTGGAAATGAAAGATACACTGGTGGCAAGCTGTTCCCTTCCAATTTTATTTCAGCCGGTCAAAATCGGAAGGCATTATTATCTGGATGGAGGAATCGCAGATTCTATCCCATTCCGGCATGCTTTGGAGGAGGGCTGCGACAAACTGATCGTCGTGCTTACCAGAGAGCATGGTTATGTGAAAACGACTGAGAAAGCGATCCGGATCACGGACAAACTTTACAAAAAGTATCCAAAAATCGTGGAAGCCATGGATACAAGGGCTGAGCGTTACAATGAGGATGTAAAAAAACTGGATGAGCTTGAGCAGCAGGGAAAAGTTTTTGTGATCGCACCGGAGACAACGCTCGGTGTTGGACGTACAGAGTCTGATCCAAAGAAACTCAGGGAACTTTATGAGGAAGGCTACCGCATCGGTCGGGAAAAAATGAAAAAACGTGTATGGCCTACAGGCAAGAAGGCTTACTTCGCTGTTCCACTGCAGAAGGACTAATCGGCTGAGGGGCACCTATCACCGGATGAACCGGCTGAAGTTCCTAAGAAAAGAGAACTTAATCCCCTCTGAAAAGATAAAAAATGACAAAATAGCAGGTATTTTGAAAAATATCTGCTATTTTTTTTGTTTTTCCAAACAAAAAGTGTACTTTTGCATCTACAAAATTAAATTGCTACCATGAGACAACTGAAAATTTCAAAGTCTATAACGAATCGCGAAAGCGCATCGTTGGACAAATATCTCCAAGAAATTGGACACGAGGAGCTCCTGACAACCGACCAGGAAGTGGAACTCGCACAGCGCATAAGAAAAGGGGACAAGAGAGCCCTGGAGAGATTGACCAAAGCCAACCTGAGATTCGTGGTATCTGTTGCCAAGCAATATCAGAATCAGGGACTCAGCTTACCTGACCTTATCAACGAAGGAAACGTTGGGCTTATCAAAGCTGCAGAAAAATTTGATGAAACACGCGGCTTCAAGTTCATCTCGTATGCCGTCTTCTGCTTGAAAAAATAATAATACAAGTCTACATTAGGATAGAGAAGCGCATCAGCACCTGTCAATTCGCCGGCA